>Ga0209489_109287_pt1 | contig 12394 bp, 10 predicted proteins | sample SiratrowhiteBW_FD_187527 | JGI IMG/M metagenome (GOLD analysis project Ga0209489, IMG submission 187527) | Root nodule microbial communities of legume samples collected from California, USA - Siratro white BW (SPAdes) (version 2) | ecosystem: Host-associated > Plants > Roots > Nodule | place... | reverse complement strand
CCACGGTACTCATTAGACGCCAAACTTAAAGAAAAGAAAATTGGGTATATGCCAAAATGGGAAAATGGGCTAAGCCCAACCAGCCACGTAATCCATTCTCTTTGCTTAGGTTATTTTGATTAGATGCATTAGGGTTACCAAAAGCACAAAAGAGAGAAGAGAAAGGTGCCGCCTCATAAAGAAAATGAAAAATAGCGCGGCGACCGTTTGGTGGTTGTTTGATGGTGACGATGGTGGAGGTAGCGAGGCGGGGGCAAGGTTTAAAATGGTTGGGTGGCGGTTGTGCGCGGGGTTGAGAGGTGAAGGAGAAGGCATGGCTCACCATGGCAGCAGCGGTGGTGCAAGTAGAGGTGTGGAGGAGAGTACTTGGTTCGCATGGTGGCTTCCGACGAGGCGTCGGGGGGTGGTTTGTGGCTGTTTAGTGGTTTCTGGAGGCACGGATGGTGGTGAAAAGGGGTTGGGTTGCTGTGACGGTAAGAACCATAAAGCCGAGATGGATTTTTTTTGTTTTTTTTTTTAAAAGAGGCAAAAAGCATGGTGGATCCAGGAAAGGCTTTGGTGTCTTGTATACGTGAGTAGCACAAAGGCTTAGGGTGATTGCTCTGTGAAAGCTTTGTAATTTTTTTTAGTTTCAAACACTATTTTATTATTTCAACTAACCAATGTGTTTATTGATTTATTAGATGAATGATGATAAGCAAGCTCAAGGAATGGATGGTGATCGTGTGATGTAAGTTTAGCAATAACAAAACAAAAGAAAAGGATGGCAAAAGAAAGACACAAAGAGAAACAAGAAACAACGTGAGGAAGTGAACCTTTTTCTTTTGATTTGCTTTATAAACAGTCTCCCTGTATTTTTTGTCCTGCTCCTTCCTCTTCCTCTGAACTGATGAGAATTAACAAGGGGAAAAGCTAATGGAAATGTGTTTTCTTTTTGAGAAGAAGGTTTGCTCTTCGTGAGAGCAAAGATGATGAGAGCAAGGATGAGAAGCAAGAAAATTTTAGAGAGTCGCAAGAATCAGAACTTAATGCTGTGAGGTCGAGACAACCCCCCGCTTGTCTATATGGATCCTCAGCCAAAGAAAGACAAAAAGCTACAGAGTTGACTTGGTCTGAGATTTACAAGCACAAAACAATTTTGACTAAGAACAAGCAATGTTTGGCAACAACAAAAAGCTTGGCAAGGGGAAATTAGTTAAAAAGGGGAAATCTTGGTTGCAGAAGGAAACAGGGAAGCATTGCAGAGGGGAGGACAGGTGGAAGCACTGAACGTAAAAGGATTTGGAGTTTTCTGAAATAAGGATGGTGCAGCCTGCTGAAGAAAAAAAATCACACTGATTCTAGGCAAAAGAAAGAAACTTCCTCCGAATTCAAATTTTTTCTGTGTAATGTTTAAGTTTTTAGAAAAGAAAACGTAAAATAGAATTGCATATGAAAATGAAATATTTTTTTGTTTTTTTGATTGATTTTTATAAAGAAGGTAAAATATAAGAATGAGATAAAATCAAATCTACAAAAATGAAGATTATACATATTTTGCCTTTTATTATTTTTACTTTTCTTAAAATGAGAAAGAGATAAAAATTAAACCATATTTTTATTCGATAACGAAAATAAAAGAAAAACAAAATAAACATTTTTTTTTGAAAAATGAAAGAAAATAAGAACAAAACCTAAAATGTTAACTAAAGAGATTTTTATTATTATCAATATTTTGAAAAATTATTAAGTATATCCGGACAAAATTAGGTGTTGACAGCTGCCCCTCTTCACTTTAACTTTACTGAATAATGTGAAAATTAAATTTTCATATTATCAAAGTGAAAGTTAGGTAAAGACTGAAACACTAATTTTGTCCGGTTTGAACAAGAAGAGAAATAAAAAGAAAATTCCAAGGATCTTGATCAAATCTCAAAAGAGAGGTTATCGTTGAAAGATCGGAAAGGGAACAATGAGGTCGTGACCTTGGACTGAGCCGAGAGGGTCACGAACCATCACATGCTGAAAGGTTGAGGTCGAAACCTTGGACTGAGCCGAGAGGGTTACGAACCGTCACGTGTTGAAGAGTTGAGGTCGAAACCTTGGACTGAGCCGAGAGGGTTACACCGTTTCTTCTAAAAGGTTGAGATCTTGTTGATATCAAGAAAGCCTCATATCATTGTAAGGTCGTGACCTTGATAGTATTGAGTGGATCACATACCATTACACACAGACGAACAACATATGATCGCCGAAATCTGGAAAAACACTTTTACAAGTATGACTCTTTGTAAAAACCTTGGCAAAGCCGAGTGGGTCACATAATGTCAAGATCTTGACTATGTCGAGAGGATCACGAACGACATATGAATGCATAACGGCATGCACGGCGTTAAGTTCTTTTGATTCTTGTTAAATGAAAGTGCAGGAATGAATGCTTGATGGTTTGTTTTGTTCTTGTTAATGGATGAGTGCATGAATGAATGCATAGTCCTCATTTTCTATTCTTGAGAGCACATGAGACTCTATTTTATCTCGTTCTTCAACTTTTTACCGAGAATTCAGGTGTGAAAACTTGATCCTTGATTTTTGGATGAGAGTATATGGACACATGCATGGGATTCAATTTTCATTTGTTGTTTTTTTTTCTTTTTCGTCGACATTTAGAATCGATCGTTTTCTTGGATATCGTTGAATTCAACTGACATCAAAGCTTCACTCTTCAAAACGAGGGATGTCGCAAATCCTAAAGTTAATGTTAAAATTAGATGCGCTTGAATCCATGGGTAGATGGAATATGTGGGATAGAAAACTAATGGGATTCGAAGGGGAACTAAGATTCCGCAACTTCAGATATGTTACCATTCACATGCCCTTCCGAAATCTGCCCCAATTTCTGTGGGATAGTGGGTGAGCTTGATGACGCGTGAATGATTTATTTACAGGGTAGAATAAGGATAGTCAGATTTGAGGAAAACTGGTTGATGTATAGAGAAAACAGGATCCTGGAAGGTCAATGAAAATTACCCTGGTTTAGATGTGTAGGGAGGATGATGAGGTTTTTTATGAAAGGTGACTCGACTTTTATAAGGTGGAAGGAAAGGATTGCCCCGGTATAGGATTTCTCTCACTTGGTCCGCCTTCGGTCGACTTATCAGTTGCTAACAGAGAAATGTCGTCAGATAGGAGCTCTTCAAACAACTTTCTTTTTTGTTACCATTTCTTTTCCTTTTCTCAACTGAGTTGTTAGTTATGTCCTTTTGTCACAGGGTTAAACTTTTTGAAAATCAGAGCAATTATTCCTTGATCAATGCGGGCTTTATTAGGCTTGTAACGTGGCCAAGGGTTGAAAGGTTGTCAAGGAAAGGATATGAAGGCTCAAAACTATCTAAGGTTTTCAAAATTTTGACACAAAGATCATCAGCCAAGTGTGGTGAAAGAAACAGTCAAGGTTTTCTTCTACAACATTTCCTTCCTTTCATCGTTTTTCTTGTTCAACATTTTTGCTTTCATCACTTCGTGATAATATTTCTTATCGTGAATTCACGTCATCTTTTGAGAAATTTTTCATTGATTTTTACGAGCTTTTTGATGTGTACTTTGACTTGAGTTTTATCTTAGTGATGATCCTTGCTTGGGTAATTTTGAGAAGAATTATATATATTTTGTTGGCTCAAGAAGGGTACAAAGGATTTGAATTTTTTTCGGATAAGGAAACATGGCCACATATCATTTCAAATCATTATTGCTTTATTTTCAAAAAGGTTAACCCTGAAAAACAATTCAATACCTCCCAACACATGTCATTTTTCAATTTTTCGTATATTTCTTTGCTTTATTGTCCTTTCTTTTGCCTAGACTGCCTTCACAGGTTTTCAATCTAGCGGACTTTCATTATTTGACTACCCTTGGAGATTGGAGGTCAACCATTTGGCCAACCGGCGAAACCTGACTTTTTTCAGTATGGTACTCTTGGTTTGTTGTTCCAGGCGATGGTGAAAGCTACTGGGACGGATCCTTTATTTTGGGATTTTAGAGATGAGGAGAGGCTAGAGGATTTCAAACAACATGCATGCAAATGTTTCATTGGAAATTGTCAGCTTTCGCCCCTTATTAGAACACTGAAAGAATTTTAGAATCCCTATTTTATTTTAATCTCATGAATTCAACGATTTGTGAATAACGATTCTTCATGCAACGCTTGGCTAAAAAATAAAAAACTTTCATTTTTATTGATTCCGCGACACCCTTTGAAGACTTGCTTTTGATGACAACACATGAGAATTTGTGTAACCTCCCATGGTATTCATTTTCTTTCCTTTTTATTTACTCAGTATGACAAAAATGTGCGAAATAGAAAAATTAAATTTTACAAAGAGAACAATGCGGAAGTACAAAAACGGTGTCAAATACAAATCATGAACAAAAGCAATATTTCTGCACAAGCACCCCGTCATTACAGAATCATATCAGGCATAAAATTTCTTGACCGCGTCGGAGTTAACTGCTAGAGGTAACTCCTCCCCGTCCATCTTTGTTAAGATCAGTGCTCCTCCCGAAAATGCCCTTTTTACCACATAGGGACCTTCATAATTTGGAGTCCACTTCCCTCTGTGATCCTTCTAATTCGGCATGATCTTTTTCACTACCAAGTCACCCTCGTGGAATTCTCAAGGACGGACCTTTTTGTCAAATGCTTTCTTCATCCTTCTTTGGTATAATTGCCCATGACACACTGCCGCTAACCTTTTTTCCTCAATAAGGTTAAGTTGATCATATCGGGCCTGAACCCACTCAGTCTCCTTTAATTTGGTTTCCATCAACACCCTAAGAAAAGGAATTTCGACCTCAAATGGTAATATTGCTTCCATTCCATATACCAACGAAAAAGGTATTGCCCCTGTAGACGTTCGCACTGAAGTACGATATCCATGCAAGGCAAACGGAAGCATCTCATGTCAATCTTTATATGTCACCACCATCTTCTAGATTATCTTTTTTATGTTCTTGTTTGCCGCTTCAACTGCCCCATTCATTTTCGGACGATAAGGAGAAGAATTGTGATGGTGAATCTTGAATTCCTGACACAACTCTGTCATCACTTGGTTGTTCAAATTTGTGTCATTGTCAGTAATGATTCTGCTAGGTAATCCGTACCTGCATATCAATTCTCTTTTTATGAATTTCGCTATTACTTTACTTGTAACACTGACATAAGAGGCGACCTCCACCCACTTGGTAAAATAGTCAATCACTACCAGGATGAAACGATGTCCATTCGATGCCTTCGGCTCTATCGCCCCAATGATATCTATACCCCACATCGAGAAAGGCCATGGTGCAGTTAAAACATTCAAAGTTGCTGACGAGACATTAACATTGTCTGCATACAGTTGGCATTTATGGCACTTCCTAGCATGCACACAACAATCATTCTCCATGGTCAACCAAAAATAACTAGCTCTCATGATTTTTCTGGACATGGAATGGCCATTCATGTGAGTTCCGAAAGCTCCTTCGTGAATCTCTTTTAAGATTAACTCTGCTTCTTTCGCGTCAACACATCTAAGAGGCACCATGTCATGACCTCTTTTGTATAGTACATCTCCATTTAACACGAAGCTCGAGGCCAACCTTCTCAGCATTCGTTTATCATTTTCGGAGGCAGTTTCAGGGTAGTCTCGGCTTTTGATGTATCGCTTGATATCAAAATACCAAGGTTTGCCGTCTGACTCTTCCTCGATGAAATGACAATAAGCCGGATGTTCATGGCTCTTCATTTTGATCATTGGTAGCTCTCCCTCTTGGTTTAACTCAAACATGGAAGATAGAGTGGCGAGAGCATCAGCTAACTGGTTTTCCTCTCGCGGAACGTGGTGAAATGTTATGGCATCGAAATACTCCACCAATCCCTTAATATATGCTTGATAAGGAATCAATTTTTGATCCCTAGTCTCCCACTCTCCCTTTATCTGGTGTATTACCAGTGCCGAATCACCATATACACTTAAGGATTTTGCCTTAAATTCTATGGCTGCCCGAATTCCCATAGCACAAGCCTCGTATTCTGCCATGTTATTAGTGCAATCAAAGCACAGTCTCGCCGTCATTGGTATATACTCTTTTTCGGGAGAAATAATCACTGCTCTTATACCATGGCCTAGTGCGTTAGACGCTCCATCAAAGAATAAGGTCCACCTATTTTCAACACCGCTATCCCCGACTGTGACGAACAATGCAAAAATATCCTCATCTGGAAACTCAGGTTGCATTGGTTGGTAATCTTCAATGGGTTGATGGGCTAGGTAGTCTGCCAGAGCACTACCCTTGATGGCTTTTTGAGTGACATACAATATGTCATATTCTGACAACAACATTTGTCATCAAGCTATTCTCCCAGTGAGGGCAAACTTTTCGAAGATATACGTGATCGGATCCATTTTGGATATCCACCAAGTTGTATGACTCAACATATATTGCCTTAACCGTCGGGTTGACCAAGCCAAAGCACAATACGTTCGTTCAAGAGAGGAATATCGTCGCTCGTAGTCGGTGAACTTCTTGCTTAGATAATAAATTGCGTGCTCTTTTCTGCCGGTTTCATCATGTTGACCCAGAACACAACCCATCGATCCGTCTAATACTGTCAGGTATAAAATGAGAGGCCTTCCAGGAACTGGCGGACGCAGTACTGGAGGCTCTTGTAAATATAGCTTGATTTTATCAAAAGTTACCTGGCAGTCTTCGTTCCACTCTATGACTTGGTTCTTACGCAACAGTTTGAATATCGGCTCACAAGTGGCTTTTAATTGGGAGATAAATCTAGCGATGTAGTTCAACCACCCGAGAAAGCCTCGAACTTCTTTTTCTGTGCTCAGATGTGGCATTTCTAGTATTGCACGCACCTTTTCTGGATCTACCTCTATCCCTTTTTGGCTGACAATAAAGCCTAATAGTTTTCCGGATTTCACACCGAAGGTGCATTTAGCTGGGTTTAGCCTAAGCTTGAATTTCCTCAACCTCCCAAATAGTTTCTTCAAATTGATAAGGTGTTCCTCCTCAGATCCAGATTTGGCGATCATATCGTCGACATAAACTTCAATCTCTTTGTGCATCATGTCGTGAAAAAGAGCCACCATTGCTCGTTAGTACGTCGCCCCAGCATTTTTGAGCCCGAATGACATCACCTTATAACAAAAGGTTCCCCATAATGTGATGAAGGTGGTTTTTTCTATGTCTTCAGGTGCCATCTTAATTTGATTGTATCCCGAAAATCCATCCATGAATGAGAACAGTGAGGAAGTGGCTGTATTGTCTACTAGAGTGTCGATATGTGGTAGCGGAAAATTATCGTTGGGGCTGGCCCGATTCAAATCTCGATAGTCCACACACATTCTAACTTTTCCATCCTTTTTAGGCACTGGAACCACATTCGCCACCCATTGGGGGTATTTGGCTACGGTCAAGAATCCTGCATTGAATTGTTTTTCCACTTCTTCTTTTATTTTCAAAGACACTTCCGGTTTCATCCTTCTCAACTTTTGTTTGATCGGAGGGCATTCTGGTTTGAGAGGCAATCTATGTTGCACTATGTCGGAATCCAATCCCGGCATATCCTGGTATGACCAAGCGAAAACGTCTTTGAACTCCTTCAGTAGAGTACGTAATTTTTCACGTGTTTCTTCTATCATATTAGTACCTATTTTAAATTCCTTTTCCTCATCTTCTTCACCCAGATTAATCATCTCGACATCCTCTCGATGTGGTTTTATTTCTTTTTCTTCTTGCTTTAATAATCTCATCAACTGAGGAGAGGGTTCACAGTCTTCTTCGTAATCATTTTCCGTATTATCAATGGGGTACATAAAATTAGGGCACGAAACATTGACATTGTTATTTTCAAAATTTTCATCAACAAATCTGCATTATTCAAGTTCACGAAAATAAATAAACAAGAAGAACAAGCGTAGCACAAAAACACAAATTTATAACAGAAAATGCGCATTCAAGTCAATACTGAGTCTTTTAATAAAAGAAAAACACAAAAGTAGGCAACGCCAAAGTCTTAAGTCAAACCAAAAGGGCTCGCCCCTCTTTTTTTTAAAAAAAAAAAGAAAATTACATTTCATCACACGTAAACACCATAGATAAGTTTACAGATTCCCAGTTGTCAAGCTGCACGTCCGGTGGACAGGGGCGCACAAAATTTGAATCTTCATCTTCGAGCTCCTTCTCGATTGCAGTCACTTGATCAACATTTATCCATCCCACGCTTTGGAAGCTCCGCTGGATGTCACACAAAGTAATTTCTTTTGCTTTCGGCTCGCGACCCTCTAGCCTAGCTAGGCTTCTTTCTTTCCTTTCCTCAACTATCCTCCTCTTATCTGCTTTGGTGGGCTTGTAACCCAAGCCATATCTCCCCTTGTTTTCGACCGGCTCCAATGGGAGTATAACTCCTTTACCATCTTTGCCAAGTCCCATTCCATACTTATATCCCTCTTTTAGCATAGTCCTCGCTATCATCAAGGATGTATTTGATAAGTACGGACTCAACTTAAAAAGCTCGACGTAGGCGGTGCCTACGATTTCCAGGGCTTGGAAAGAAGTCTCTAAGGCTTCCTCAGCAGCCTCAATGTGTCGAGTAGACAACGGTCCACTCAGCAATAGATCTTCTTCTCCAGAGACTATTATCAGCTTATCATCAACCACAAACTTCAGCTTTTGGTGCAAAGTAGAAGGTACCACACCAGCGGTATGAATCCAGGGTCGCCCTAACAGGCAGCTATATGCCGGGACTATATCCATAACTTGGAACACCACCTGAAAAGTGCAAGGTCCGAGTTGTACCGGCAACTCAATCTCTCCCATTACTTCCCTTCTACTCCCATCGAAAGCTCTTACTACTATGACACTTGGGCGCATGTACGCTCCTTCACATGGTAGCTTGTCTAGCGTGGTTTTTGGCATTACATTCAGAGACGAGCCATTATCAATAAGCACCCGCACTATGGCATAATTCATGCATTTAACAGATATATGTAAGGCTTTGTTGTGACCTCTTCCTTCTAAGGGTATCTCATCTTCAGTGAAAGTAAGGTAATTGTTAGCAGTAATATGGCTAACGATCCCTTCAAACTTGCCTAGAGATATATCCTGTTCTACATGAGCTTCGCTCAGTATCTTCATCAGTAGCTTCCGATGGGAGGTCGAATGCATCAGCAACTCAAGCAATGAGATCCTGGCAGGCATGCGATTTAGCTGGTCGACCACTTTATATTCACTCTGTTGAATAAATTTCAAAAACTCACATGCTTCTGCATCTGATATTTCTTTCTTAGCTTCTCCTTCGAGCTCCTCCTCAACCTGTTGAGCCTTCTCTTTCAGAAGATTTTTCGCCTTCTCCTTGGTCACTCCACTTTTGTGACCTTCCCCATTCCTTAGCTCCGGTGGTGTAAAGAGACGACCGCTCTTAGTCATTCCTCCTATACCCGCAATGTTGTCAATAACAAGTTCTTCGGTGTTGCGGGTTTCCCTTATTTGTCTTTGTTCTTGTTCATTCCTTAGCAGATTGTGCCATATTTCCAGGGTACTGCTTTCTCACTCTTGTAAGGGAAGGGGGATGAAGTCTGTATCACAATAGGTTGTCGTCCTGACGGTACAGGCGAGGTTTTAATGAAATGTATCACTAACGGTTTAGGCCCGGCCGAGAACGGTTCCTCTCCTGTCAGTGTACATATGTCCTCTTCTCTCTCTTTGTAACAAACTTGTAGAATGTGTCGATCAATCAGGTCTTGTACAACTCTTTAAATCCAGAACACTCATTAATAGAATGTTGCGCGTCTGGATGAAAACTGCATGTTTCCCCTTGTTGGCGTTTAACTTTTAGCAGACCAGTTTGGCAAAGTGTCATGAATATATCTTCCATAGAACTTTTAATCTTGTCAACCTAAAGCCAAATCCCTCCTCGTCCACGATGGCATTCGTTGAAGTACTTGCGTGTCCTGACAATGGATTGTTCTCGATACTAGGTTTATCTTCTTGGAAGGTCAGCCATCCAGAATCGATCAACGATTGCACCTTAAACTTGAACGCCTTACAGTCTTAAGTTGAATGGCCAACTGCTCCACCATGGTAATCACACTTGGCATTTGCATTGTAATTCTTAGGATAAGGCGGTTGCAAGGGTCTCATGGGGCATACCGCGACTAATGCCTTGCGGAGTAGAGTTGGCAAGAGATCAATGTAGGATACCGGAATTGGAGTGAATTGATGAAAACTCCTACCCTGACTTTCTTTCAGTGCATAATTCTGGCTCGGCCCCTGGTTAGGGATAAAACTCATTTCATTCTTCCAACCTTGCTTATGCTGATAGGCATTACCAAGCACAAGTTGAGCTCCGTATGGAGGCCGTGGTCGAGGAAAACTCGGTTGATTTGCCGACATGTTTGTCGCGATGTACGGTGGATGAGCCTGAGGTTGCAGATAGTTTGGTCTATAGCGAGGTGAAGGGTGATTTTCCCAATAAGGAGTGGCAGAAGCTGCTTGTACCTCTCCTTCTTTTCTCTTGGCAGAATTGAACCCGGGTTTCCTAGAATTTGCGACCGCGAGCGGGCCTTGTGCAATTTTTCCACTTTTCAGTCCGAATTCAATTATATCTCCGATGACAATGATGTCAGCAAAGGTGGAAGAAACGCTGCCCAAAGAAAATTTTAGAGAGTCGCAAGAATCAAAACTTAATGCCGTGAGGTCGAGACAACCCCCCGCTTGTCTATATGGATCCTCAGCCAAAGAAAGACAAAAAGCTACAGAGTTGACTTGGTCTGAGATTTACAGGCACAAAACAATTTTGACTAAGAACAAGCAATGTTTGGCAACAACAAAAAGCTTGGTAGGGGGAAATTAGTTAAAAAGGGGAAATCTTGGTTGCAGAAGGAAACAGGGAAGCATTGCAGAGGGGAGGACAGGCAGAAGCACTGAACATAAAAGGATTTGGAGTTTTCTGAAATAAGGATGGTGCAGCCTGCTGAAGAAAAAAGATCACACTGATTCTAGGCAAAAGAAAGAAACTTCCTCCGAATTCAAATTTTTTCTGTGTAATGTTTAACTTTTTAGAAAAGAAAACGTAAAATAGAATTGCATATGAAAATGAAATATTTTTTTGTTTTTTTGATTGATTTTTATAAAGAAGGTAAAATATAAGAATGAGATAAAATCAAATCTACAAAAATGAAGATTATACATATTTTGCCTTTTATTATTTTTATTTTTTTTAAAATGAGAAAGAGATAAAAATTAAACCATATTTTTATTCGATAATGAAAATAAAAGAAAAATAAAATAAATATTTTCTTTTTGAAAAATGAAAAAAAATAAGAACAAAACCTAAAATGTTAACTAAAGATATTTTTATTATTATCAATATTTTAAAAAATTATTAAGTATATCCGAACAAAATTAAGTGTTATTGTTGATTTCTTTCCTTCACGACACCCTTTTCCCACATTACTTCCTGCTTTTGCGTTTTCCTTCTGATACCTCGCTACATTCACATACAATTTCATATTTTAAATTCAGATAGAATCCAATTCTTTTTCTAACCTTGCCACATTCCTCACATCATACAACCTAAGAAACCCGAATCTATTCTCCCACCTGTTCAGATTTCTAGATATGAATATACCCCCATCGTTGAAATATCTTTCACAGTTCCCTCTCTCCAAAACTTGCTGGAAAGTGGGAGAAGAAGAAGATCGTGACGTTTCACAGTTTAGGTTGTGTCGCTAAAGAAAAGATCTTGACATGTTAGTAACGATAATAATTTTAGGGTTTAGGTCTAAACTTCACTAAGATGTTATTCTAAAATAAGGTTTCTTATTTGCAAAGTGTCTCTTCAACTTATTTTGGAGTTAAAAATAGGCTAAATTAAGTTTGTGCAATCTAGTATTTTTGGTGTAGAGAGGTTAGTGAAGCAAGTAAAAGACATATCAGAGAAACCTTATACACTATTCCCCCATTTGATGTCATTACATAAGCATGCTTCTATCCAGTAGCTCTATAGCTTCACAGCCAAAAAGCTAATGCCAAGCATTCTCTATCTCATTAAATTTTTACTTTTCCAAATATATATTACAAACAAGAGACTAAGCTGAAAAGGTAAGCTTTCTTTTTTTGGTGGACCCATATAGAAGCAAATTCTAGAAAGTGAAAAAACAGATTGTGAATAATTTGGCAGTGATTATTACCTGTAACTTTTGTGCACTTTTGTAGGATCCTTTTATTTAATATGACTTTATCAATGAATTCATAAATATTTTTAATTACAACTATCAGATTATGCTTTAAACATTTGTGTAAAAATACCCCACATACATATATATATATATATATATATATATATATATATATATATATATTT
>Ga0209489_109284_pt1 | contig 12396 bp, 11 predicted proteins | sample SiratrowhiteBW_FD_187527 | JGI IMG/M metagenome (GOLD analysis project Ga0209489, IMG submission 187527) | Root nodule microbial communities of legume samples collected from California, USA - Siratro white BW (SPAdes) (version 2) | ecosystem: Host-associated > Plants > Roots > Nodule | place... | reverse complement strand
CCTTTCTGCACAATCACTTCTTCTAAATTTGGCACATCTTCTTTGAAACCTCCACCATGGATATACTCTTTCATGTTTCCTGAAGTGTATACCATGTCCAACTCACCTGTGATGAACTTCACCGGCACTTGGACTTTCACTCCACTCCATGGTGCTGTCAGCTCCCAATTTCTGTAAATAACAAACAGTTAATGTATGATTCTTATCATGTTTTCCAAATACTTTCCCCCGAAAAGGATTACGCTACGAGAAACAACAAATTAATGACATACAAGTTCATATTTCTGTAATAATTCAAGGGTCCCGTGAAGCCCGTTTTCTCAAATTTGGAAACATAGTAGGCAAGATCATCTTGGGTGAGCCAAGAGGGCAAGGTGTGAGGCATATCTGGATTGAATCCAGTTCCAAACTCTCCCTTGGGAAGGATTGGAGGACCAGGTTTGCGAGTTGTGAGGATGTTTTTGAGCACATACTCAGTCCCAACTTCAGCCATCTGACCCTCCATTTCGCCTGGTTTCTGTCACACGTTTTAAAAACGATTATTACCATCAGATCTAACATTAATGCACTAAATTCTCCTTTCATTTCATGAAAAAGCAAAAGTAAAATGAAAAAACAGGGGTTAGTTAAAATAAGAATATAACCTGAAATCTGCATATGTAGTAGTCGTCTCCGTACATAGCACGCATGGCATCGACGGTTCTGACGTTGGGGTCTCTGCGAAGGAGAGGAACACTGAGGCAGACATAGGCCTTCACCTTTTCAGGGCGAAACATGCAGAGGTACCAACCTATGATGGCTCCCCAGTCATGAGCCACAAGGAAGACTTGTTGGACACCCAGAGAGTCTACAAGCGCAACCAGATCAGCCACTATGTGAAAGCAGGTGTAGCTGCTGATTGAAGCTGGTGCCTCTGTGTCACCGTAGCCACGGAGATCTGGTGCAACAGCATGATATCCTCGGGAGCTGAGAGCCAGAATCTGGTGGCGCCAGGAGTACCATAGTTCGGGGAAGCCATGGAGGAACAAGACCACAGGACCTTCTCCCTTCTCTGCAATATGCATTTTGATGCCATTTACTTCCACTGTTCTGTGCACTATTCCCTCCATCTCTCTCTTTGCACAAAGATAACTTCGAAAATTGCGACTTTTTTGATTTATGAAGTTACCTTTTCTTGTTTATAAACACCTTCGATGATAATGTACACGCGATGGCTTCTTTATTTCTTGTTTATTTATCGAGCTACGATACTTTCACATCCAAACATAATTATTATTTTATTTGATACATTGATTTCATACTGAAATAAATTATTATTTTATTATTATATAATATTTGATTGAAAAAAATTAGCATAAAAGGGAAGTAATTAGTGAAAATTAAAATATACTTTTCCTTTAATTTTTAAACCGAACTCTTCAATTTGTACAAAACGATGCATGATATTCATCATTTATAATCTAAAATAATTAATTAATAAAATTTTGATTAAAATAAAAGCTTGGCCAAAAAGAATAGAATGTGAATACCGATTGTTATTTTCAGAAGATATCCTACAGAAGGACCGCCGATATGATCAAGTTAGATGAAGCGATTATTGTGACTTTTTCCTTTTCTTGAATGACACGTAAGTTCTTCTAATGCAATCATGTTTCACGTGTCAATGTATAAAGGATAAATCAGCAAGATCAGGAAACTTTGGATATATATTAGGCTATGAAAAAGAGGAAAATGATTTGAAAAGGTTAATTTATTCAATACAAAATTTTAATTGTTCTATATATATAAATTTGTTAGATTAGAAATTGTTTAATTTTATATTGGACTTTGTTAATTCTTTTTGTACTCATTTCCATATTTTTATAATTATAAATTCTTTTCGATGTTAATTATTATTAAATTTATTGAACAGTTGTTGGAAGGCCTAATTAGTTAAAGAAATTTAAATTATTTAGTTTAACTATTATTAAACTTATTAAATATAAAATATAAAATTTTCAAATTAAAAGATACCAACATCTTAACAAACAATTCCTATATAAAACTAACTAAGAGCAAGGTGAAATCTTTACGAGGTTCTAAAATTTAAAAAACTATTTTTTTTTGTTTTTATTTTTATTTTTGTGTTTTTTTTTAAATAAACATTTAAAAAAAATACACTAATTTATTCATTTAATTAAAGGTACCATTTTAAGACGAACCTTGGAGTGTTAATACCTTATCCACACGTAATTGACTCTCGAATCTTAAATACAGTTTCGGAAACTTGTCTTATCCATTTTTTATTTTTCCATAATTTTTCATAATAAATTATGGTAGCGACTGTCTTTCTCTATTTTCAAATTTTAAAAGTTATTTTCTTTTTGGATCATTGTCTCCGTCGCAATCCTGGTTGCAACAGACACTTTTGTTCCTATGTGACTTGGATTTCATGTCTATCATCGTCATTGTTGATTGAGCTGTTTGAGGTGGAGTTTGGTGATACTACAACAGTTGTGGCAACGTCATGATGTTCACATCTAACTGAATTGGTTGTGCGAGGTGTATGAGGAATGTATCGTCCATCACAAATGGAAGTTTGCTGCTCGAGCTTATTTATTATGTCCTGTTGGGTTATAATTTTGCTAATAAAAGTGTGACATTGGTTAATGTGTCATACTTGTTACTATTCAACAGTTTGAGAATGTGTGGTGGATATGCACAGGAATTTGCCACACTCACCCACATGTACTTTTAGTTGGAGAGGATGCTTATTTTGTGAAAACAAAATAGTTAAAAGGTTATGTCACGTTGTTATAGGTAAATAATACACATAATTTAAACAACTTAGATTTACTTTCATTTAAATATATGAATTAGATTGAGTTCATAATGTACTAGACGTGGATATATGACCACTTCTCAAGGATGGGAATGAGGGATATCAATCCCACATCTTAGGAATTCATCACTCTGACATCCTATTAAGTCAACAGATGCCATATATGTACAGTTAGCACTATGCCATCCAGAGCGATCGACAATTTAAGGCAATAGTTGTGTTCTCGATATATATCCGACTTAGGACGTGCTCACAGCGCCATTTGCTAGAGCATATCAATCCCACATGTTAGGAACTCATTCCTCTGAAATCATATTATGTCACCGAATACCTTATATGTACAATTGTCACTGTATCTATCGGCAGTTTGAGACAATAGTCATGTTCTCGAGATATATTTAACTTAGAATGTGTTCATAATACCATTTAGTAGAGCATATTAATCTCACATATTACATCTTATATGTCACCGGACCCCACAGTGAGTGTGAGCATCAAGATAGATTTATACCTCCTATTTCAATGTATTATGATATTCAAGTTGCTATATCTAAAATTTATAGAAAAAATTGAAATAAAAAAAGAAGAGGTTTGAGAAAGATGCAAATCAAAATAGATTTATTCCTCCTGTTTCAGTGTATTATGATATTCAAGTTGCTATATCTAAAATTTATAGAAAAAATTGAAAAAAAAAAGAAGAGATTTGAGAAAGATGCAAATCAAAATATATTTATTCCTCCTGTTTCAATGTATTATGATATTCAAGTTGCTATATCTAAAATTTATAGAAAAAATTGAAATAAAAAAGGAAGAGATTTGATATTAATATACAAAATCTTTTCTGTTTTGACCCACAGTTACATTTTATTTATTTCTGTTATTTTGGTTGATTGCGTAACAATTTTTTGTTTTATACAGTGCCACATTTCTTTCTCTGGTTTTTCTGTATATAAATATAGGCACCATGTAATTGAAAGAGAAAGCTAATTAATTACTCCATCAATAAAAATTCCTTTTCAGTTCCTCTTTGTTTCTCTGGTAACATGGTATCAGTTTAATTCCTCTTCTGCTGGCTAGCCGTTCTTCTCCTTTTTTTCTTTACTAATGGAGAATCCTTCTGATGACGTCATGAATCAGTAATTTACTCTTAATCTGTAACAGTTGCAAACATTACTAGCCAGTGCTCATCAATTTCAGTCTCTTTCTTCTCGAGATCCCCTGGAAAATCCGTTTTACCTTCATCCCAACGAACAATCTAGAATCAATCCTCTTTCCTTTGTTCTCACGCCCTCTAACTTTCATGCTTGGGAATGCGCAATGACCCTTGTCTTGAAATCTAAAAAGAAATTGAAGTTCGTTGATGGCACAATTATGATGCCCGAACCCTCTGATTCTTCTTATGTTGCTTGGGATCGTTGTAACACATTTGTGCTGTCTTGGATCACCCATTCTCTTTCTCCAGAAATCTACAACAGCGTGTTCTGGTTCGATGATTGTTTTCTTCTTTGGAAAGATCTTAAACACCGCTATCATCAAGGTGATATATTCCGTAGTACTCTATCACAAGAGGAACTGTATTCGATTAAACAGGGTGATCTCTCTATCACGACTTATTTCACAAAACTCAAATCGGTTTGGAAAGAACTTGAAAGTTACTTACCCATACCAGACTGTGCATGCAATGAAGTTTGCACTTGTGGCTTAGAAGTCGTTCGTGAATATCGCTGTAAAGAGTACGTGATCCGTTTTCTCCACGGTTTGACTGATCAGTACTCTGGCGTTCGTTCGCAGATCATGATGATGAAACCTCTCCCCAATATTGAGTCTACGTTTTCTTTGCTCATTGAACAAGAACGACAACTTGCTTCTCCAGTTACAGATGTTGTCACTTTTTTCATCAGCGTGAATCCCACTGGTCCTGGACGCGATTCATTTTCTCCACGAGGTCTTGGCACTCGCGGCAGAGGAGGCCGCAATTCTTCTGGTCGCGGGTCAAGTAACCCCAATTATTTTAATAAATTTTGCACTCACTGTCAAAGGCGTGAGCATACTAAAGATGAGTGTTTTAAACTTCATGGTTACCCTGCGCATTGGAATTTCAAGAAAAATCCCTCAAAAACGGTTGTTCATCATGTTTCTTCTGGTTCAGTTGTTGAAGAAACCTTACCTGTTAGTATTTATGCCAAGCAAGATGAGACAGTGGAAGACAAAGTTATCTTCACAAAAGAACAACAATTATGTCTCTTAGCTTTATTACAATAGCCTGCTTCACACCATTCTAGTCATCAACTTAATCAAGTCACCACACCCTCTACATCTGCAGGTACAATCCACCCTGTTTTGAAACAATTTCACTGGCTGTTACATACTAATGCTACAGACCATGTGTGTTTTAGTCTTGATTTTTTTCACAGTTACAAACGTATTAAACCTATTATTGTGAATCTTTCAAAATAGGCAGACCATTGAAGCACATTTTTCAGGAACTGTTATTTTTTCACCAGATTTTTACCTTACCAATGTTCTTTTCTTACCTCAATTTTCATGCAATTTGATTTCCATTTCTAAGCTCACTGCCACCTTATCCTGTAAACTCACTTTTTCTGCCACTAAGTGTGAAATTCAGGATTTGATCTCATTGAAGAAGATTGGAGTTGCTGATGAACTTCACAGTTTGTATGCAATGAAGATTTCTCCACCTTACGAGTCTGCTATTTCACCTGCAGCTATATCCTCTCCTATTTCATCTACCATTTGTCATTCTTCTACACGGTTGTCTGCGTCTGAATTCTGGCACTCTAGATTAGGCCATTCTTCTTATGATAAAATACATGTAATAAAAAAATTTGATCCCACAGTAGAGTGTCTTAACATTCATGACTCGTGATATTTGTTATTATGCAAAAATGGAAAAAGTTATCTTTTCCTTCCAGTTCCACTGCTTCACAATCTCCTTATGATATAATACATGTAGATATTTGGACCCCCTTTAATATGTCTTCTATTTTAGGTCATAATTTTTTTCTCACCATAGTTGATGATTTTGCAAATACACATGGCTATTTTGTATGAAATCCAAAGCTGAGACTCGCCCTGCTTTAATAACTTTTCTTAAACTAATTCACACTCAATTTACCAAAACTGTCAAGATAATTCGAAGCGACAATGATCCTGAGTTTAATATGACAGAATTTTTTCATAAAAATGGTATTCAACATCAAACATCATGTATGGAAACACCACAACAAAATGTTGTTGTTGAACGCAAACATCAAAGTATTTTGAACATTGCAAGGTCTCTTTTATTTCAATCAAAATTACCCAAAATTACCCATCTGTTTTTGGAACTATGCCATCACTCATGTTGTTTTTATTCTCAATAGACTTCCCACTACTGCTTTGAAAATTTTAACACCATTTGAAGTTTTAAATAAACAACTTCCCACTTATTCTGACCTACGGGTATTTGGTTCCCTATGTTTTGCTTCTACACTCAGTGCACATAGATCCAAATTTGACGAAAGAGCCCGAAAATGTATTTTTTTAGGCTATCAACGTGGCACCAAAGGTTATCTACTATATGACTTGCATAAACGTGAAATATTTTTGTCTAGACATGTTGGGTTTCATGAACATATTTTTCCTTTTTCCATGACAGATCCTTCACCCACTGCATCCCCCTCATCATCACCTAAAACTTTTTCCACTCCTAGTTGGGATTTCTTTTATCAACCATACTCTATTCTTACTAATGTGGAACCCGTTACTTCTTCTTTGTCTCCTTTTTTGCCTGATAATGTTTCTGTCACAGATTCACCTGCTGCTCATCATATTCCTGCTCGTTTTGGTGAATCTATTAATAACAGATATGTTCGGGCTAGAAAAAAGCCTTCTTATTTGCAGGATTATTATTGCAATGCAACCATTGCAGCTCACAACACTCCATCTTCTTCTGAATCATCTCTGCTACCAGTTTCCAGTTTTGCTCACCCTACAGTATCTTCATACTCTTCATCTCTCCCTGAACCAATCTTTTACACGGATGCTGTGAAGCAGGAATGTTGGACTAAAGCTATAGAAGAAGAATTGAAAGCTCTTACTGATAATAACAATAACACTTGGCTTCTCACTTCTCTTCCTCCTGGCAAGAAAGCTATTGGAAACAAAAGGGTTTTTAAGGTTAAATATAACGCAGATGGCTCTGTTGAGAGACATAAGGCTTGATTGGTAGCTAAAGGCTATAATCAAACTAAAGGTCTGAATTACTTGGAGACTTTTAGTCCAGTTGCTAAAATGACAACCATTCAGCTTCTCAGTTGCTAAAATGACAACCATTCGACTTCTCCTCACATTAGCTACAACTCATAACTGGTTCTTACATCAACTTGATGTCAACATGACTTTCGTCCATGGTGACTTACAAGAGGAGGTCTATATGACTATTCATCTTGGGATGCAAAATTCTGACAATCGTGGTTTGGTATGTCAACTTAAGAAATCCATTTATGGATTGAAGCAAGCTAGTAGACAGTGGAATCACAAACTTACCTCTATTTTGTCATCTCACGATTTCATCCAATCTAAGGCTGACTATTCTTTATTTCTACAGAAAACTGCATCTACATTCACAGCTATTTTGGTCTATGTCGATGACCTTCTCATTACTGGGAATTCTATTTCTCCTATTCAGTCTTTAAAAGTCGTTTTACATTATGAATATACTATCAAATACTTGGGTGATGCTCATTTTTTTTTTTTGGTATAGAACTGGCAAGATCATCACATGATATATTCTTATTTCAACGCAAATTTTTTTTTTGGTATAGAACTGGCAAGATCATCACATGATATATTCTTATTTCAACGCAAGTATGCTCTTGAACTTATTCAAGAAATTGGTCTCACTGCTGCCAAACCAGTTTCGTGTCCCTTGGATTCTGCTGTCAAGTTACATAAACAAGGCAGTGATTTGTTTCATGATCCCACTACATATCGTCGTCTCATTGGACATTTGGTGTATCTCACCACTACTCGGCCTATTATATCTTTTTCTGTTGGGTTACTCAGTCAATTTCTAGATAAACCCATGATTGAACATCACCAAACTGCACTTCGTGTCCTCAAATATGTCAAATTATCTTCAACTCTTGGCTTGTTTTTTCCTAATCGTCAAATATGTCAAATTATCTCCAACTCTTGTCTTGTTTTTTCCTCATATTTCAGATCATAAGCTCACAACCTTTGCCGATGTTGATTGGGGTTCTTGCATCGACACCCGCCGCTCCACTACATGGTATTGTTTCTTTTGTGGACAAACTTTGATTTCATGGAAATCTAAAAAACAGCACACTGTGACCCGTAGTTCCGTTGAAGCTGAGTATCGATCACTTGCAGCCGCTACTTGTGAAGCACAATGGTTAAGTTACTTACTTGCTGATCTCCATCTTCCTTTGACAACACCCATCACTCGCTTTTGTGATAACAGATCTGTTATATACATAACTAACAATTCCATTTTTCACGAATGCACGAAACACATGATATGGATTACCACATCGTTAGGAAGAAAGTTTAACAACAACAATCCTTGTTGAACTGTTGCATCTTCTTCCGGTTGCTTCTCACCAAGCTTCTCATCAACAAACGACTGATATTCATACTAAAGTGTTGCATCCTGGACCATTCTATGCTCTGTTGTCCAAGCTTAACCTTCAATGTTTTCATGACTAAGCTTGAAGGAGTATTAATATACAAAATCTTTTTTGTTAAAATCTATTTTGTTTTGACCTCTCAGTTACATTTTCTTTTATTTCTGTTATTTTAGTTGATTGCGTAACAATTTTTTGTTTTTTAAGAGTCACAATTCTTTTATTTATGTTATTTTAGTTGATTGCGTAAATATAGTCACAATTCTTTCTCTAGTTTTTCTGTATATAAATATAGGCACAATTCTTTCTCTAGTTTTTCTGTATATAAATATAGGCACTATGTAATTGAAACAAAAACTGAACTAATTAATTACTCTATCAATAAAAATTCCTTCTTTCACCATTTGACCATGTAATTGAAAGAGTGAGCTAATTAATTAGTCTATGAATAAAAGTTCCTTTCCTCTTCATCTTCTTTGTTTCTCTGTAATCATTTGAGAAAGACGCAAATCAAAATGTATTTGAAACTTGATTGTTCGTAATATTCTAATATTTATCACATGTAAGATAAACCCAACAGTAATGGTTTTTTTTACTCTTCGCCACTGTGTTCCAGTTTCAATTCGTTTCGTGATCAAAACTTGTTGAAAAAATCATAAATGTGACTATTGATTTCCTCAGCTGCTTCTTGATTATTGAAGTGAGCTACTCCTTTCAGCACAATCACTTCTTCTAAATTTGGCACATCTTCTTTGAAACCTCCACCATGGATGTACTCCTTCATGTTTAGTGAGGTGTATACCATGTCCAACTCACCTGTGATGAACTTTACCGGCACTTTGATTTTCACTCCACTCCACGCTGCTGTCAGCTCCCAATTTCTGTAAACATATACAGTTAATTAATTAGCTCTCTTTCTAATGTATGATTCTTATCATATTTTCCAAATACTTTCCCCCAAAAAGGATTACGCTACGAGAAACAACAAATTAATGACATACAAGTTCATATTTCTGTAATAATTCAAGGGTCCCGTGAAGCCCGTTTTCTCAAATTTGGAAACAAAGTAGGCAAGATCATCTTGGGTGAGCCAGGAGGGCAAGGTGTCAGGCATATCTGGATTGAATCCAGTTCCATATTCTCCCTTGGGAAAGATTGGAGGGCCAGTTTTCCGAGTTGTGAGGATGTTTTTGAGCACATACTCAGTCCCAACTTCAGCCATCTGACCCTCCATTTCGCCTGGTTTCTGTCACAGGTTTTAAAAACGATTATTACCATCAGATCTAACATTAATGCTCTAAATTCTCTTTTCATTTCATGAAAAAGCAAAAGCAAAATGAAAAAACAGGGGTTAGTTAAAATAAGAATATAACCTGAAATCTGCATATGGAGTAGTCGTCTCCGTACATAGCACGCATGCCATCGACGGTTCTGACGTTGGGGTCTCTGCGAAGGAGAGGAACACTGAGGCAGACATAGGCCTTCACTTTTTCAGGGCGAAACATGCAGAGGTACCAACCAATAAGGGCTCCCCAGTCATGAGCCACAAGGAAGACTTGTTCGACACCCAGAAAGTCTATAAGCGCGATGAGATCAGCCACTATGTGAAAGCAGGTGTAGCTGGTGATTGAAGCTGGTGCCTCTGTGTCACCGTAGCCACGGAGATCTGGTGCAACAGCGTGATATTCTCGGGAGCTCAGAGCAAGAATCTGGTGGCGCCAGGAGTACCATAGTCCAGGGAAGCCATGGAGGAACAAGACCACAGGACCTTCTCCCTTCTCTGCAATATGCATTTTGATGCCATTTACTTCCACTGTTCTGTGCACTATTCCCTCCATCTCTCTCTTTGCACAAAGATAACTTTGACAATTGTGACGGTGTTGATTTATAAAGTTACCTTTTCTTGTTTATAAACACCTTCGATGATAATGTACACGCGATGGCTTCTCCTTTATTTCTCAGTCTTTTGTTTATTCATCGAGCTACGATACTTTCGTATTCAAACATAATTATTATTTTATTTGATACATTGATTTCGTATCGAAATAAATTATTATTTTATTGTTATATAATATTTTATTAAAAAAAAAGTATAAAATGAAAGTAATTAGTGAAAATTAAAATACACTTTTCCTTTATTTTTTAAACCGAACTCTTCAATTTGTACAAAACGCTGCACGATATTCATCATTTATAAACTAAAATAATTAATTAATAAAATTTTGATTAAAATAAAAGCTTGGCACAAAAAGAATAGAATGTGAATAGTGGTTGTTGTTTCCAGAAGATAGCATACGGAAGGACCACCGATAGGATCAAGTTAAATGAAGCGATTATTGTGACTTTTTTCTTTTCTTGAATGACACGTAATATATATATATATATATATATATATATATATATATATATATATATATATATATATAAATTTGTTAGATTAGAAATTGTTTAATTTTAAATTGGACTTTGTTAATTCTTTTTGTACTCATTTCCATATATTTATAATTATAAATTCTTTTTATATTAATTATTTTTAAATTTATTGAACAGTTGTTGAAGGCCTAATTAGTTAAAGAAATATAAATTATTTAGTTTAACTATTATTAAACTTATTAAATAATTGTTGAAAGGTCTAAGTAGTTGAAGAAACATAAATTATTTAGTTAAATTTTTGTAATTAATTTTGACTCATTATATAAAATTTTTGTAATGTAATATTTAATTTCTTCAAGTGGAAATGAATAGATGATAATATGAATATAAGATCATATAATATCATTATATGTATATTTTGGTGGTTTAAACAACGTAGATTACATAAATAATCTATTTATTATGACACATAAAATAAGATATATATGAAATCATCATTTTCTCTTCTTAATTCTATTTATTATGACACATCAAATAAGATATATATGAAATCATCATTTTCTCTTCTTAATAGGTGGTGTTGGCTCAAGCATAAATTTAAAAGAGTTGTATTTTTTTATTAAGATTGACACTTTTCTTCTCTTAGGTGTCTTGATACATTGAACTAGTTTTTGTTTAATTAAATGAACTCTACAAAATTGTACCACTTGTCTCTTTTCTTTTTGTAATAATAACTTTTTATAGATTGTCTTTTCTATTGTCTCTATTGTCTCTTCTTAAGTATTTTGATATAGTGGACTAACTATTGTTCAGTTTTATAGGCTTTACAAAATTATACCACTTGTCTTTTTTCTTCTTATAATCATCGCTTTTTATAGATTGTCTCTTCTATGATATCTTTCCTTTAACCCTTCCATTCAAGGTATATCATTGAAGGTTAGATTTGTTCTTTTTTATTCATTTAATTTTTGCCTATTAAAAGAAATGTTTTTTTTATTCATTTAATTTTTGACTGTTAAAAGAAAAATAAAACGGTGATTTTTTTATTAAGACCACTTCTTATTGATGCGGACAAAGAAGTAGATAAGATACATGTTATTAGTTTTCAATAGAAAAACATAACAACTTTCTAATAGCTGTGCTTATATTACTAATTTTTGTATTTTTATTATTGGTTAATATTTGTAACATTTTTTTTTGTTTTTCATATAGTCCCATGAACACTAAACATTTATTTTTATATAGTGAGTATTTTGTGAAATGACTTATTTAGATTGTTATTTTCCAAAATCATGATAAACTTTAAATTTGATCATGAAAAGAGTGAGTGAGGTAGATCTATGACGTAATTGATTCAGGTATAAATTGGTAAGAAGAATGTAAGTCAAATTAGATCCTAATTTGAGTAAGTCCCAATATTACTAAGTTTAGCAATTATTTGATATTGATAATTTGAGATTGATAGTTCGATAATATATATATATATATATATATATATATATATATATATATATATATATATATATATATATATATATATATATATATATATAT
>Ga0209489_109282_pt1 | contig 12398 bp, 4 predicted proteins | sample SiratrowhiteBW_FD_187527 | JGI IMG/M metagenome (GOLD analysis project Ga0209489, IMG submission 187527) | Root nodule microbial communities of legume samples collected from California, USA - Siratro white BW (SPAdes) (version 2) | ecosystem: Host-associated > Plants > Roots > Nodule | place: USA... | reverse complement strand
TCTACTTTTCGAAAAATAAACAAATTATCTAATTACTATTTTAGAACATTAACCAAATGGAGCCTGTAGAATAAAAAGGATGAGCATAACAATTCAAAAAGAAAATGCATCAATTATTAGACAATCAGCATTTAATTGAAAATCATCAGCATTTAATCACTATTAAGCAGAAAATCGTTTGCAATTAATCAGAATAATAATCAGATCAACTATTCAAATTTCTAGCCTTTCTAAAATTTTTTAAATTTATTTTCAATTAATTTTCGTATCATTAATGGGCATCAGAAAAGGCAAGCAAAAAGAGAGGATGTGACATGGCAACACTTTAATGACAATTTTATTTATTTTTTAATAAATTTTTAATAGACTAATTTTCTTTACTTTTTTTTTCTTTTTTACGAATTTTATTTTAACCTTATTCATAAAATAGAATAGAATCAAAACTCTTTTTTTATTTAAATAATAACACACATTTTTATTTTTCTTTTATATTGTTTTATATTTTAGAATAATTTTATTTGCTCGGACGAAATTGGGTGTTGACACATATAAATAAATAAATATAAATATATATATATATATATATATATTTACATATTTATAAATTACTTCAAAATATATTAAATTTTTATAGAGATTTTACAATATCGGTATATAAAAAATATAAAATAAAATAAATATGTCCTTCATTTCATTACAGAGTTCCGACATCTACCAAATCCTTACATATAACACCCAATTATTGTAGATTTAAAAACAAAATAACACACCACACACAAAAAAAGGTAAGCTAGAGAATTTTGAAATATACAATTATAAAATTAAGTTTCTATCTCAAACAAACTACAAACACATCAAGCTTTCATAATTCATCTCATCTATCACACTGCAATTATCAATTCTTTGTAATAATTCAACACCAATTTCTTATGTCAGAAGAATACATTGACTGACATACATAGACACTTCGATGTATTTCTGAAAGACTCGTGCATTGAATTAGATCCAAAAGTTTATACCTATCATACAACTCACAACTGTGAAATCACACAATCCTCAACAAAGGAATCACATCAATCTCATATAATAGGGTTAATCCATATGATTTGGTCCAATAGTGTTCTTGTAGCGCAGTCATATGAAACTCATTCGACTCTCATTGCATGACAATTTTCATCTATATGATTCCAACGTACCAGTAGAATCAGAATATCTTCTTATTGATCAAATATAGACAATGTACAACCTAAACAATCTCAACACAAGTATCTCCTTTAATAAAGATACCATGTCTCAATCACATTTTCACATATTTCTGAATATATATCATATTACATGCTTTCTCAAAATTTAAGATTCATCCTTTTACATATTCATGAACGTCAACCTTCATTCAACATAATTCATTATTGATCATATATCATACATTTCCACATAATTCCTCATTGATCATAAATCATATATTTTCATAACTGAAAATTCAATACAAATATTATGAACATCCTTTGAGTCTCACAACCTGGTAATCTTCATCTATATGATTCCAATGTACCGGTAGACTCGGGATATCTCCTTATTGATCAAATTCACAAACAACACACATCCTAAAAAAATCTCAATATGTATATCTCATTTCTTGAAAATATTATGTCTCGACCACTGTTACATATCATTCATCATTCATAAACATATATCACACATCATGCATAACATTCATAAACCTATTCATAAACTTTCATCTGAATTCCACACAATCCATCACATAAAAACTAAAAACAATAATTTTTATGAAATATATATACATAAAAGTATAAAACACAAGAAATTAAAGACTAAATTCATGTAAAGTAAAAGAGAAGAAAATATAAAAATTTTGGCCCGCTCCTGACGCCAATGGAGTGGCGTCCGGCACCACAAGACCTGAGAGTAAAAACTCTCAAATTGCACTTGGATCAGGTAAGTGGCACCTGATGCTAGTCTAACTCGAGAGCATTTTTCCCGAAATGCGCCTAGCGCCAAAAAGTTATGTCTGACGCCTGCATCAGAAAACTCAATTTTTCTAAAGTTTTGAAAACATACTTTTTCTCAAGACTTGGTCATTTATCTACTTCAAAAACTATCAAATTATAATCAAAGAACTTCTCTAACATCAAAACAACACACACACACAACACAAAATCAAGTCCCGTAAGAAAGTTTGGAACTAATAACCATGTCACCCCTACATCCAAGTCCTCTAACCTAAAGTTTTATGTAAAATTAAAACTAACTTCTATATAAAACATATAATCTAATTTCCCTTATCTGAGTTTACGAACTTCGAAATTCCTAGAAATCACAAGGATAGCCTAACTTGCACCACGAGTCCTGATGACGATATGACCACATCACCAGGACCTTCAACTAATAGAGACTAAAAACACTACATGCAAACAAATTTTACCTAGATAAATAGAAAACTAAATCTAACTCCAAAATAGAAAGGTGTATAAATAAACTTACCCTAATTTTTTTTTTTTGATTTGGTAGTTTTACTCTAATAATCGCCAGAGTCTAAAAATACCTTCAATAACTAGTATAATAAAAGATGGGATTAGAAATCTAAAAAGAAGACATATAAGAAAAGGAAAATCTATTATAAAGAAGTTTTATAAAGATGATACCAATCTATTTAAGTTTTTATTTTAATAATAAAATATTTTTATATTTATATCACTTCTACTTTATAACTATTTTTTAAGATCGTGATTATGATAATATTGTGATACAAAATTTTATAATATTAAACTCAATTTATTGTAAAATTACGATACGTCACCTTCATTATTAGTCCAAATTACATGAAATTAAGATGTTAATAATAAAAGTAAAGAAAGCCATCAATAAGAAAGGCAAACAAAGTCTGTACTTACACCTACATAGTTCTTATATGGTGAGGAGTATTTATTATCAATCTTGTATGGAGAGGAGTGGGTCATATTTAATAGAGGAGTGGGTCATATGTAATAGAATTGTGTGGAGAGGAGTAAGTAATATATGTAATTGTGTGGAGTGGGTCATATGTAATATAAGAATAATATTGATTGATAGTACAATTTACGATTCTTATAATTTTGGGTAGAAATGATTTAAATGTTATTTATTATATTATTTTTCTAGAGTGATATACCATATTATATTGATGGCTTAAATAATTAATTATTTTTTATATTTGATGTAAACTATTATTATTGTTATTATTACTATTATTATTATTATTATTATTATTATTATTATTATTATTATGAGAATAAGTAATAATATAAGTGATACTAAAACAATACTACAAAATTAGAAAACATTGTTTTCTTTAAATATAAGAATATATTTTTATATTATTTGAAATAACATTGCGTTCTTAAATATATATATATATATATATATATATATATATTAATTATATGAAAAATAATAGATATATATATATATATATATATATATATTAGATATAGATTAATTTTACATATCCACTGGTATGATATTTAATTTTGTAATGCTACAAAAACGAGTAGAAGTACTAAGTTATACTAATATTTTGATATTATGTAAAATTTAGAAAGTACTCAAACAGAAATGAATAATTAATTTTCTGAAAGTAGATAAAAGTGTAAAAATCATCATTGTATTTTGATTAAATTAAAAACCAAACATCTTGTTTTTAACTAAGCATTTAATTCTAAATATTAGTTTGTGAATAAGTGAAAAATATTCCTCCTCTTCAACAGAAAATAATTTTGTGTAATATTTTACAATAAGATTAATACTTTTGATCTACTAGCTATAAATTACGGGTCTTTGCTAAAATAAACTTACCGGTCAATGGTGTATGGATTGGTGGATCTGTGTCCCCCAAAAATAAGTTCTGAGCAGTCTCATTGTACTATGGTCCACTCAGCTGACAAAATTCATAAAGAGGTTGCTACCTTTCAGATCAAAAGCCATGGAAATCTGGAGAAGGAACTAGTAATACTCTACGTGTTTATACTTGTTTGACAATTTAATTACTATTATTGTTGATAATACAATGATTTGAAGTCAAAAGAGAAGGAGAAAGCGATGGTGAGTTCCATAGAGATAACTTTCAAGGTTCAAATAATGACAAATTTGTACCTTTTCTTTCCTTTTTTTCTTTTTCTTTTTCCTGCCGATGCTGAGTATGGCATTAATGGTTTGTTTTCACCGAGAAGATGGAAGTGAGAATAAAAAAAAGTATTTAAAGTAAGAAAAATATAATAGAAAATAAAAATAAAAAATATCTGCAGAATAGAAGTATATTAAAATAAATTAATTAAAACAATATAAAATTAAATAATTAATCTTTTACTTATTATTTTCAATTTTTTAATTATTTATTTGCTATAAAAAACTATAATTGTTAATAACATACTCATAATAATAATTTATTATATCAATAATAATCAATTATAATAAAATATATATTATATAATCGATTTAATCTATTAATTGAAAATCTTTGGTTACAGTGAAAATGTTTCAAACTTGAAATGACTTTTTCGATTTTAATTTTTTTTTTTTTACGTTTTGATGCCTTTGAAAATAGACTTAAAATCAAATTTTACTTTAGTTTAAATTTTAAAATTTTTTAGATGATTATTTAAATTTAAATTGATAAATAAACTTGTTTCATAATATTTTATGAAATAATTTTGAAGTTAATAGAGAATATTATATTAATTGGATATGAATATAAAAATGAACATAAGTAATAATTAATTTTTTAAATTGAATATAAAAATAAAAATATCTATAGACATATTTATATCGTTCTCGTCTGTTCTTATATCCATTCTTGTAATTCTCGTATTTATATTTAGATCCGTCCTAAAATATTTATATTTTATTAAATAATTTAAAATATTTATCTTTATTTTTTTTTTTTTCAGTTTTTAATTTTTGTTTCATTTAGAAAGCTTTCATTTTTTTTTCACAGAATTTATTTTTCTTAACTTTTTGTTCAATTTATCTAACATTTACAAGATTCTAAGATATTTTCTTGTCAAATTTTAGAAAAATATTCAAAAGTAGTATAATTGAAATGATATATAAATATTATATTATAAAAGTGAAAAAGTTTATGTTATAAAAATATACAGTTATTTAGGTATTATTTTATTATAACACTATTTTTTTAGAAAAGATTTTTTTTTTTTATTTCTAAGATATTGATTTCGTTTTTTATTGAACTAACAATCAAATTTTATCACTAAATTTATGACAGTGAAGAGAACAATTTTATCTGATTATAAATTTGTTTAAAGTAAGTTTAATTTTACTTTTAATTCTTTAGAGTCGGTTTTCAAATATTTATTTTTATTTGTTTATAATTATACTTGTATGTGATATCTAAAGTTCTAAGATGAGTCTTTATTAAATCAACGTCTTAGGAATAGTTTAGATAGTTGATCAAAATTATGTATTGTAGATTAGATTGTATTTTGTTATAAGGAGTTAAAGTTCTTTGTGAGTGTTCAAGCTTTTATTCAGGTAAGGAAAACTAGTTTAAACGTTTTAATAAAATGTTAGATTTACTTTTTAATAAAAACTTAAGTTAAAAGATTTGGATGTGGAAGTGACGTGATCACTATTTTTAAAATCTCCTTAGATGGAGTATTATTGAATGAATTCAAATTTTCTTGATTCAAAGTCTAATAGTTCTATTTTAAAAATGATTTGTAAGATTATAACTATGTGATTAAAACTTCAAATGTTGGTTTTATGTGAAATGATTCGTGAGTGTGATTAGATATATGTATATGTTATTGTAAAAGTATGTAGATTGAGTGGTAATACGTGATGGAAATGAATGTTCATGTATGATATAGAGATATGTTTGATGGATGATATAAACTATAATTTTTTATGAAAATGTACGATATATGATAGATGAGTTGAAAGTAAATAGTGTACGCTATGACGCTAAAATATATAGCTGTGATCGAGATATAATATATTTAGGAAAGGAGATATCATGTTGAGATTGTTTAGATTGTACATTATCTAAGGATTTGACTAATAAAGAGATATCCTAACTTTACTGGTATATTGAAATCAAATAGATAAATATTATCATGAGATGAGAATCATATGAGGTTCATATGAATGACTAGATTTAGAATATAATCAATAAAAAAATAATCATATGAATTAACCATATCATACAAGTACTGTGAATTCATATATAATGTGAAGTAGTATAGAATTTACAATTAGAAATTTTATGGTAGATGCAAATATCTAATTAGTTTGATTCGATATACGTTTATTGTATCATTAATGTCAAGTATCTTTGTAAGAGTCACTAAAATTATATTATGATATTGAATTTAAGATATTATATACTTGACAAATTATAATATGCTATACAAAATTTAAAATATAAAAATATGTATAATTATATCTTATTTTGAATTACTGAATTAAAATTAATATTGATTTTTCTTTTAATCTCTAGCTTATCGTTTTATTTGTATATATATATATATTTTTTTTAAAATTATGTATTATGTGAGAAATAGATGATTTGACCAGATGATAGAATTATGTAGTCGTTTAAGATGTTTATAAAAATATTATATTTCTTCGTATTATAATCATTTATGCAGTGTTATAGTGTATTAAATGTTATTAAATATAAATTTTAGTTTTATTAAATTAAATAATTTTTAAGGTATCTTTTTACTTATTTTATTTTTTATATTATATATTTCTTATATGAGAATTTATTACTCTCCATTTTAAATATTTAATCTTTTAAATTATTGAAATATATATACTTTAGACATTAAATTCTTAACAATATTATATTTACTTTTAATATAATTTTTATTTTTTAAAAACATTTAATTAATATTTAAAACAAGAAGAAACAAATACGTGTATACCCATTATTTTATTAAGTTCGAAAATAAAAATAAAGATGAAATTTTAATTTAAAGATGAGAATGAGACAGTGAAATTCACACTCATCTTATATAAAAAAATAAAAAAGAACACAAAAATTAAAAAATAAAAAATAAATACAAAATAGGACAACATTTTTTATTTTTACTGTTATATTACTTCTCATAATTAAAAAAATTAAAAATAATAATTGAAGCGTACAATCAAATTATTTACGTAAATATAACAAAATATTATTTATATAATTGATTATGTACTACATAAATGGAAATACACAATTAATTATATAATTTATATTTTATTATAGTAAAATAAATATAATTAATGATATAATTTAATATAAATAATAATTTAATAATAATAAAATTAAAAAATAATAAGATATTAATAAAAATATATTTATTAAATATTAATAACAATATAATTTTACATGTAAAATAATATAAATAATAAAAAATAATAATAAAAATAAAAATAAAATATATTATTAATAATAATAAAATGAATTATTAAATAATAATAAAATTATAACTTATTATAACAGAATTAATTTCACTATTTTATAAATATATCATTTTATAATTATTTAAATTTATGATATTCATAAATTATTCAAGAATTTTATTTTTTTTTACTTTTTTAATAATCCAAACAATCTCACCTTGCCTGAAATTTACCATTCACTTGAACACTTATTTCACTGTCAATTTTCGCATCTCTATGAGTCACGTAAACACCGTGGACAACTAAAACACACGAGAATTGTCTGGAAGAGTTGCTATTTATTGATATTTTATTGTAAATCTTTAAAATATATATGTTTTAAATTAAAAATTATTTATATACAAAATCTTCGAGAGAACTTTAAAGATAAGATCTTTGAATGTCTCCACCTAACATCACAGTAATTGGACACCTGTACAAGAAACACCAATAGCTATTCACTTCCAGACTCTTCCAATGGATTCTCAATTGCATAATATAGTTAACAGTAAAGTACAACTTGATGGAAGTATCTTATTCAATTGTGACCAAATTCATCAGAAAATAAGATATTTTATAACCCTATATATGACGTATTTTCTATGTTGGTGTTCCTCTATCTTCGGTTTACTTATTAGAACGTGTATATTATTCACAATCTCAACCGTATTCATATTTCAACAATAAATTTGTAAATTTGTAGTTATACATTTATACATTGCTACGAATATAGTAAAAAGAGAAAGCATGAAAAGAAAAGAAAGCGCTGTCCCCACCCACGTGCTTGATAATTAATTGGTGAGTAAGTGAAAGTGAAGCACTATGAGCCACATATCTAGGGTCCCTGGTGCCTTTAAATTACACCCACGGTGCTGCAGTTCCTTCACAATTTTCGGGCAACACACTCAAATGGCTGTTACACCAGGACTGGAGCATCCTAGGAAGGCTTTTGGATGGGCAGCGAGAGACACATCTGGGGTTCTCTCCCCCTTCAACTTCACCAGAAGGTACTCATTTCAAGTTCTTCCATTCCTCAACTTTAAGATATATAGTTCATATTTCTCATGTTCTATTTGCTAATGCGGGCAGGGAAACAAAAGAGAAAGATGTAGCAATCAAAGTGTTATACTGTGGTATATGTCACACCGACCTCCATAATGCAAAGAGTGAATGGGGCCAATCCTTTTATCCACTGGTACCAGGGTATGCTTCCTCCACTTCTTGACTATATTTCAACAAACTTCAAACACAAAACTTTCGTACTCTTACTTCTGAAACAAGTAAAGAGTTGTGTAAACTATTGAAGTAAAAAAAACTGTAGTATGATTTCAAAATATGAAGGAAAATGGCTAAGCTATAACTCAAATTTGGAGTGTGTACACTCTAAAAATGAGTCATTGGATGGTCCCCAGAGAAAAAGAAAATTTTTTATAGTCACTTCTTGTTAGCCAGTCAAAATAAATTTTATATATATATATATATATATATATATATATATATATATAGTTAAATACAAAAAATTAAGCAATAAAATTACATGAAATACTGGTCCATGAAAGACAGATACGCCAAAGGAAAGAAAATGAAGTTGTAGATCTGCTAAAGAGTAAGTTAGAAAATAAAGAGAGAGCAAAAATTTAAACCGGTTTGGTTTTGTATGTTTCACTGGGTGAGGTACAATCATATCATAGTCTCCCTATCTTCTTCCTAATGACGCATGGGATCATATTTATCATATCTATGGAACACATTTAATGTAGATAATAAATTGTCACCAACCTTGTCATAAAAAAATGTTATTGTTTATCCATGACTAAGTTATACAAGTTTATTAGTGTTAATGATAAATTTCATTGTATTCAAATTTGTGCACCAAAACGTAGGCACGAGATTGCAGGTGAGGTGATAGAGGTCGGAAGCAAGGTACAGAAGTTCAAGGTGGGAGACAAGGTGGGTGTGGGGTGCATGGTTCAATCCTGTAGGTCATGCAAGGACTGTAGTCAAGATCTTGAGAATTTCTGTTCAAATTTGGTTCTGACGTATGGATCGAAGGATATCGATGGAAGCATCACACAAGGAGGCTACTCTGACCTGGTGGTTGTGGATGAACACTTTGTGATCAGCATTCCTGATGGTCTACCTCTTGAGGCTGCTGCTCCTCTCTTGTGTGCTGGCATCACAGTGTATAGCCCTCTCCGATATTTTGGACTTGGCAAACCAGGCCTGCATGTGGGTGTGGTTGGTCTTGGTGGAGTTGGTCATATGGCTGTCAAGTTTGCCAAAGCTTTTGGGGCTAAGGTCACTGTAATCAGCACATCTCCCCACAAAAAGAAGGAAGCCATTGAGCATCTGGGAGCTGACTCATTTCTGGTCAGTCGTGATCAAGATCAGATGCAGGTATTTACCCTTTTCGAACCTTTCCATATTTATTTTATAAAACCTGTTTTCAAACCAAAATCATGTATTAACAAGTAGTATGGTTTAAAATCTGCTTTGTATATTATTTTTTAATATGCTTTAATTTTTGTATCTCTGAGGAATAGTTATTGCTCAACTTCTAATGGTTATTTTTTTATTTAGGCTGCAAAGGGCACCCTGGATGGTATAATAGACACAGTTTCTGCAGTCCATTCTCTGGTCCCTCTGATTGATTTATTGAAGACTGCTGGGAAAATTGTCATAGTTGGTCTACCTGATAAGCCTTTGGAACTGCCCATCTTTCCTATACTAGGTATGCATGCGCATGAGAAAAATTATGACATGTAAAAAGAACCTTCATGCAACTAAATTAAAATAACTTGCCATTATATAAATTTTACATACTAGTTTTGTGTGCATCCACTAAAGGATGCTTTAGTGAGATATGCACTAATTTGGAGAAAATTTGTTATAATCATTTTAATGAAAGAAGCAGAAAAATAAAAGAAAATAAATTTAAAATTACCCTGCATGTAATTTCATGTAGCAGGTGTAAATATTTATTCACTTATAAATTCATTGGATTATGAAAAAATATATTTTATTTTTCATATTTTTCATAATGATTTGAATATTGTTGCAATCAAAATAAGTAAATATATTGTATTTGGTTTGCAGCGAGAAAGATTGTAGCTGGAAGTTGCATTGGAGGAATAAAGGAGACTCAAGAAATGATTAATTATTGTGCCAAATACAATATTACGCCTGATATTGAGATTATTCCGATCGATTATGTAAACACGGCAATGGAGCGTCTCCTCAAATCAGATGTGAAATATCGATTTGTTATCGACATTGGGAAAACACTGAAGTCAAGCTCTTAATATTTTCATCATCCCTTTTGCAGAGCATAAATATCGAGCAGACTGTGGTTATTGCTTTAAATAAGGATCTTGTCCATGTTGTCCAGTGAATATTATAGTTTTGAATGGAAGTTTACTGTGTGCGCTTTTGGTTCTAGGTAGTGAATGGATTGATGTAGTTGCTATCCTAATATTATGTGATTAATAAACATCTCTTTATCAATATTATGTGATTAATAATTACTTTTATTCTATACTGTTAAGGAGTGTACAACAAATTAGAAGAAATTCTCTTTTACTAAAAATTTTATCAATGGCAAGGAAATTAATACAAGCGTGCATTAAAAGTTACAGAAGAGGGAATATGTTTGCATGATGATAAATAGTGTTCACTTTTATTATGTCAATGTGTAATGTCTATTTATTATTAGAAATTGCTTTTTTTTTTTATTACTTTTGCTCTTTAAGTCAAATAACCTATTATATTTATTGCATTTTTTTCTCTAATTAGGTGACTATTTCATTTAAGGTCTTTTTTCTCATGATATTACTTTTCCGATTTTAATGTTTGCATGGGTACAATCTGCTTCAGGGTGCTCAAATTCATATAATGAAATATCGTTAAAAAATTTGAATGTGCTGCTAGTAAGAGATTTAATGGAATATTATTGAGAATTTTGAATGTGAGTAATGTAAAGAGGAAAACTTTGCAAGCCAGGTGTTTGGGATTAGGAGATCCACTCTTACAGTCATTATAATGTTGATATGTTTAATTATATTTGGCAGGGGATTTAGACACTGTTGCAAATTTAAATATTTAAAAGAATAATTTTTGTCGAGATTATTATGGCATTCCAAAAAGAAAATCCGAAGAATAATAAAGTAAATGATTTTTTTTTATGTTTTTAACAAATTTGAATTACCGTGTTCCTATTGCTTTTGAGATATTTTGATTAATGTATATTCTATTGTTCCTAAAATTAACAACTTATAGATTGAGTACTAACCAAAAACTTTAAAATTACTAGAGTAGATATTTGCAATTGAATATAGCTTTTGTTATTTAGTTTTATTATTAAAAATAAATAAATAACTGTAAATACTCATGAGTATTAAAAGAGAAATTCATTTAATTTTATTTATTTATTATTATTTTAAGTCTTCATTGATATCTGTGTCAGATAATTTTTTATAAGTTGATTTTTTTTAGTTTTTCATCAACTAATTACAACTTATTTAAAATAGTTTATAAACACTAAGACATAGTTTGTTTCCTACCATGAAAAGTTTTAAAGAAAAAAAAATGCAAAAAAACGAAAAAAATAATTATGAAACTTTCATCATAAACTTTAAACTTTCTACCCTTAAAAGAAACGATTTACACAGAAATTTACTTTTTCAATCAAATAACAAAATTAATTTATAAAATAATAACAAAATAAAATATTAATAATATTATCAAATTAAAAATAAAAAATTATAAATAATAAAGTAGCAAAGCCTTGGATCAAAAGAATATTTAGTGTTATTATTGTAATGAAATAGTAGTTTTTTTTTTTTTTTTAAGCAAAGAACAATATAAAAGATAGAAAAAGTCCATGAAAGAAATATTAATGATTCATATAAATTACTAAATGGTAAATGGCCCGAAAAAATCCAACGAGTAACTAATAA
>Ga0209489_109281_pt1 | contig 12399 bp, 3 predicted proteins | sample SiratrowhiteBW_FD_187527 | JGI IMG/M metagenome (GOLD analysis project Ga0209489, IMG submission 187527) | Root nodule microbial communities of legume samples collected from California, USA - Siratro white BW (SPAdes) (version 2) | ecosystem: Host-associated > Plants > Roots > Nodule | place: USA... | reverse complement strand
AGACACCCTTAGATTCCTAGCGTTGAGTAGATCAAGAGTGTCCGATCAGATTCTTGAACAGAGTTAGGTTGCTTGTGATTTTAGGGTTTTGAGTATCTCTACTCTATAGAGGTAAGGGAAGCTAGTTGCATGTATGTTTTTATAAATGTTTGTCTCCTTTGAAATATAAATTTATTTATAATGTTGATATTTGGTAAGTGAAGCTAGTTGCATGTATGTTTTTATAAATGTTTGTCTCCTTTGAAATATAAATTTATTTATAATGTTGATATTTGGTAAGGGAAGCTAATTTGAATGTTTTTAATAAATATTGTAATTACTTGTTTTGTGAATTTAGGTAAGGGAAGCTAGTTGCATGTAAGTTTTTATAAATGTTTGTCTCCTTTGAAATATAAATTTATTTATAATGTTGATATTTGGTAAGAGAAGCTAGTTGCATGTATGTTTTTATAAATGTTTGTCTCCTTTGAAATATACATTTATTTATAATGTTGATATTTGGTAAGGGAAGCTAATTTGAATGTTTTTAATAAATATTATAATTACTTGTTTTGTGAATTTAGGTAAGGGAAGCTAGTTGCATGTATTTTTTTTTTATAAATGTTTGTCTCCTTCGAAATAAAAATTTATTTAAAGTGATGATACTTGCTAAGGAAAGCTAGTTTGATTGTTTTTTTATAAATATTGTAATTATTTATTTTATTAAATATGAATTGGATGGAATGAATGTTTATGTATGGTATGATGTAATATCAATGTTTGTGAATGATGTGGTGTGTGATCGAGACACAGTATCTTCAGGAAAGGAGATACCCGTGTTGAGATTATTAGGATGTGCATTGTTTGGGGATTCTAAGGAGGTATCCTGACTCTACTGGTACATTGGATTCATATAGATGAAGTTTACCAGTTGGTGAAGAGTCGAAGGAGGTTCATATGGTCCTGTCTGAGGTTTGAAATATGAGTCCGATTGGAGTAGGACATATGGATTAACCCTGTGCATATGGGGTTCGAGGTTTGAAATATGAGCCCGATCGGAATAAACTGTTTGGAACAATTAGGTGGTATATGACAGGTGCACACCTCTTGATGTATAACTCAATGCACGGGTCTTCCGGAAGTAGATAGTCTAGTGTCTTTGTTTGTGAGTCAGTGTATGTATGATGTGAGATGAATTATGAAAGATTGAATTGTTGTGGTTTTGTTGAGATAGAAATCCAATTTATGAAAATATATATTGTTTTGAAAACTCTCTAGCTTACCCTTCTTTTTGTGTGTTGTTTGTTTTATTTTTAAAACTGCGATGATCGTGTATATTACACGGGAGCAGAGAATTCGACAGGTGGTGTGAGTCCCAGTGAATTGTGATGGAGAAGCTTCATTTTATTTTATTTGTAATTTTACAAAGATATTTTATTAAATCTTATGCGGAGAAGTATAATTTGAAATACGTGATGAATGTATGAATTATTATATTCAAGTTTATTATATAATTTTTTTTTGTGCGATAAAATTTCTATTATATGAACAATATGGATGTTACATCTTCCAAAAAAAACACCTAATAAATCATTTATCTTTCCATGTTTGTGTGAATGTAACTAAGGATGACCGTTAGAGGGAATGATTTTGTAATATGAAGTGTTATCCCAAACTTTCTTATTTTGTATTGCACCTTGTGCATAATCATAGTGAGCATGTCTCATGTTATGATTCTTCCATTGCTATATTAATTAGGCTTTCCCTATTGCTGCAAAAAGAGAAAAGTACAGGGTAACAAATCTGATATTCTACCACTATTCATGATGGAATTCAGGCCAATTCAGAATATAAGAAACCAAAAATCCTGAAACACCTTCATATTTGTTTCTCAAGAATAAATATTGGAGATGATAACATTTTAGAATATTTATGTAGAGAGATATAGACTAGAGATCGATTTATTTTTGAAGATATATATACTTTCTATCTTCACAATTCAAATTTCGAAAATTTAAGTTTGAAGATTAATTACTCATTACAACTTTCCTAAAAGGAATAGGTTAGAGGTTCCTTACCTTTTAACAGCAGCTGAGACAACAGAAACTTCGCCATGAGTGAGCTTTTTGGGTTATATATATAAAACCGAGAAAAGGTATTTTAAAGTGTTCTACTTCATTGTTTTTCTGAGCGTGAAATGTTCTTTCTCTGAAAGTTAGATCTTATGTAGAGTTACCTCCCAGGCAAGAGACGTACTAAAAATGAAAATGGGCACGGATAAGATGCGGGTTCAAATCCTCCTAATAAAAAAACCAACTTATTATTGTTTCTCAGTCTAAAAATCTTTAATATAGATTGATTTTATAATCTAAACTTAAGTAATCAATTTTTCTAAATTAAATATATATTTTTTGGTAAACAAAACATCTTATAAATAAAAAATCGTCGTACCTGTGGAGTCCTCCAACTCTTTTATAGAGAAATTGAATATATAAAAAATAAAAAATAAAAATATGACTAAATAAAAAAAAAAACATGACTAATTCTTTAAATTAGTTGTGTTAGTTTACTTTAAACTTATCTAGTAGGAGTTAAAGAAAAAACTTAGAGGTACAAAATGTTCGAAACTAAAAGTGTAATTGATCAATTAAGACATAAAATAAAAATTTGTCTTGTATGAAGGTAGTATATTAGCAACATTAATAAGTAAAGATACATAAACTATTCATTCATACATTGAGATGTTACTCTGAATCTGTCAAATTTTCTGGGTTTAGGATTGTAAGATTGAGGAAAGAGGTTGAGAATGATAATTTAGAGTTGTAAGATTGAGGAAAGAGATTAAGAATGATAATAGGATTAAGGAATATGACAACATAATAAGACACTTATAAGATCTTGATATATGTAAATTGTTTTAAAATAATTTAGTCTATAAGCATATAAATGTGTCTAGTACAGTTTTAGCTAACCTATCTAGTAGGAATGGAATGGGTAGAACACTATATGCTATAAGAATAAAGGGTGGCTGCTGGTGTAAAAATTGCAAGGATTAAACTATTTGATAAAAGACAAATTAAGAAAAACCATAAGGAAGCCTAAAATGAAGATTCAAGAAAAGTGTAAAGATGGAAGGAGCAAATAAATGAAGATGAGTTAAAAAAGTGAAGGTACGTATATAACTGCATGGATTCTACAACACTCTACAAAACAGAAATGTTAAGACTCCAAAATTAAAAGAAAATTATGGAAGATGCAAAGTTTGAAAGACAACTCTATATACAAATGATACTGATAGAAAGGTAACATTTTTTTTAATAATAAAAAATAAAATTAATGACAGCACTTTTAAGAATGCTCTAATTCTTGTTACATGTCTGTCTGTAATTTAAAATTTTAAATCATACTTAATTAACATAATTGTATCCATTTTTATATTAATTAGACAACGATTTTTATATTAATTAGACAAATTGTATACCTTATTTATTTGGTATATCGTTAATAAGTTTACAAGTAAGACAGCATGATGGCAATGCAAATAGGGGGAGATACCAAAATTTATATTACCACTCATTTTAGAGACAAATGTTTTATATTTTGGTCAGAGCATTAAAAAATGTCCCATTTTATTTAATTCTTTGTTAATGAAAAAAAAAAGGAGTTAGAGTGTTAAGAATAATATGTATTAAGTCATTTCTATTATTCATATATTATAAGGTAAAAAGAACATATTTACTCTTAGTATAAAAAAAAACTAAAAGACAAAAATAAAATTTAAAAATATTTTAGAAAACGATTGAGAGAGAAACATAATATTAAAAATAAAATATAAATAAATAAAATCAAACTAAAATTTTAATTTTTTTATATATTTAATTTAAAAAATATTTTTTTAAGTACTTAAACAAAATATACTAAAAATTAAAACTTTTTTAGCTCATTTTAAAAGAAAACGTACATACGGGCCACTTTACAAGAAGAGGATGAAATGTTTGCGTACAAAATCATTCACAAATTCTCAATTGGTCAGTGCCGTGTTTGCCCAAAAAATAGAAGACAAATTAAAAATGCATTCAATCATTGTGTTCTACTAATATCACTTTAAAGATAATATCAAGTTAGAGTTGGCAAAAAAATCGATGCAAATAATAAAGAGTTAATGCTAATTTGTGATTAGCTTCAGTTTTATATCAGTCAAAAATATGATTCTTTAAATTGTTTTGGTTTTGCATATCGTCAATTAAATTCATGCAGATATTATATATTAAATATTTATTATGAAAACATATTATCTATTTAGTCTATTTAAGTTATCAAATTTAACTCTACAATATATAGTATTGATTAACCTCAAGTTAAATAAAATATATTAATATTAAGTTAATTTGCATCAATTAATCAATATTATTGACAATAATTTGAAAGAAAAATATTATAACGTCTCTATCTTCAATAAAATAAAATAAATAAATATAGTGGAAAAAGGAGATGGTGTGAATAAAGAAAATGAGTGCGAACAAAAAAGATGAAGAGAAAAGTGTGGATGAAAAAAAAATCTGTATGAAAGGAATAATGAGTCTGGATGAAGAAAATAGGTATAGATGAAGGAGATTGGTGTGAATGAAGAAAATGAGAAAAACAGTGATACAGAATATGAGTGTGGATAAACGAGATAACTATTAAGAAATTTATATAAAAAATGATTGAGAAAGTAAAATTGTAAGTGAAGAGATTTTTTATATTTAAATTTGAAAATTTAGTTAGCTTCTATTTAACTCACACTAAGACATAATTTTTTACATAATTTAAAAATAATAATACAATATTATAGGGTCACTAAGGATGACAATTAACAAATTTATTAATATATTAAATAAAATAATACCATAATTTCTTCCTAAATCAATGTTAACACATTAAATAAAACATTTTAAATAAGATTAAAATGGATTCTAATATTAGTTAAACTATTTTTTATGTCAATATCCACTGAATCGACATGTAATTTTTTCATATAATAGCATTAAAATTTACATTAATTTTATATGTTATATACTATAAAAAAAATTATAAATATTCTATGTCACTACAAGAAAAAAGTAATTTAGAGATCAATATTTGGCTACCAAATGAAATGGTTGCTAAATGTGACCAAAATAGTACCAAATTAAATTTTGGTCGCTAAATAACTACAAAATAGAAGTAATGATTGAATTTAGTGATCAATTAAGTTAAATAATTGGTATCTAACATTAGATACCAAAGTTTTAGTTACCTATGTCATTAGATTCTAAATTGGTATCTAATTAAGTTGGAGACTAATTTAGAATCTAATAGTGTAGGTCACTAAAACCTTGGTAGCTAATATTATATATCAATTATTTGACTTAATTGGTCACTAAATTCAATTATTACTTCTATTTTGTAATTATTTAGCAACCAAAATCTAAGTTGGTAACTGTTTTTGTCACAATTAGTAACCAATTCATTTGGTAGCTAAAAATTGGTCTCTAAACAATTTTTTTCTTATAGTCGGAGTCTTTTATTAAAACGATGTGCGTATTAAAATGATGTACATAAGAATATAAAAATTTCTTTATATCCTAGTTTAATTAACTTCAAGTGAGTTTTCTAAGATTGATAATTTGAAAGTAATCAATGAGTAATTCTATAAAAATTTCAAAGAATTGCTTCAATTATTTAAGGAGATACTTCTAAACAAAAATATACTATCCAAATTACGTGATAAATAAAATAAGCATGTAATATAAAAAAATACATGCATATTCTAGTATATAAAAAAGTTTGAAAAAGTTACAAAAATGTCTCAATTGGATTTTTATATTAAAAGGTCAAAGGTGACGATTGAAACAATAATGAAGAGTTGGGAGCTAATTCTGTGAATAAAAGAAAATTGATATGAACTTTTTCAATTTAAAAATAAATTAAAGATTTGAACTAACTAGCTGTAAAATAAATTCATTTGCAATTTAAGTAGCGATCATACTTCGTGTTCTATATATTTTTGTAATGATTTATAATCTACCTTCATATTTATACATGAAGCACAAATATATGATAATATTTATGATGATTTCGGATAAAAATAATCAAATGATGATATAGATATTTATTTTAATATGTTAATTGAAGATTTATTTATATAATTCATGTTTTTCCTGTTTATCTTCAACATGAGCTACGATCATAATACCTATATTATTAATACTTAAATTCTTAATCATATCAAATTTTCTTTCATTTCTTTTTCATATTTGTTGATTAAAAGAATTAAAAGAATTAAGTTATTTTCACTAAAAGAATTACAATATTTTTTGTTTTAATTTTCTATTAATTATCACATTATAAAATTAATGTCTCACTTCATTCCATTCATTTCTCTTTTCTTTGTTTAATGTGAAAAGTATTTAAAAAGGGAACCAATTGCTTAATGACAAATGTCAAACCAGTATGTACAGTCAAATTGGTCAAAATTGTCATTTACAGATTATATTTCCGTGAAGAAAAGTGATAATAGAATACCACTACGGAACGGATTGTGCTGGAACTCGTGCTGCAATTATTTGTCATGAATTCATTGTTCTTCATGAGTGTCCCAAAAACTTTTCACTCCTATTTTCCATTGCATTTTTCTTATACTTACTCCAATAAAAAAAATTATTAACAGTTTATTTGTCGTGGTTGCTATAAATCGTTAACAATAATATAATTTCTTATACTATTTTAGTTGCTATAATTTTTATTTTATTTTAATTTGCTAAAATGGTTATTTTCATACGTCCTTTTCGTTTTTGTGAGAAAGGAAGGATTAAAAAAATACATCAGATGTTCTTCATATAAAGCTCATAGATATTTCAATACTTACGCCACCAATTTTTCTTAGAAAAAAATATCAAATACCTTTGAGCTTGTCAGCTTTTATTTTTAAATTTCCCAAACATAGTTAAAGGCTTTCCTTCTGCTTGTTTGACCACTCTCTTGTTAGTAGAATGACAATATTTTTTTATTCAAAGTGATGACTGAGTGATTTGTGATCATATTTTGATATTAATATTTGTAATTTCTAAGTTTATTAATTTTCTTCATTTTGACACCAAAATCATAATCATTCTTAAATATGGTGTGATTGAAATGTAAGAATTGTTCAAGTGTCATCTAGAATAGATGGAATTGTTCTTGCTTTAATATGTTTTATAAGATTTTGTAACTTTTATTCCATTTAAAGTTGGTTGTTAAAGTTATTAGAGGATGAAATCAAAAATATCAGAGGAGAGGGTGTTACTTGAATAAATAGACACATACCAGAGACAATCTGACATAAGACTCATATGTTTCATAACATCAAAAAGACAATTCGGACAACACCTAATACAGAAAAAATGGGTAGAATCGTGCTTTAGGTTGGTGACAACTTCACCCTAATACCCTCTTTCTGCATTTCAATATAAAATTTTAATTTCACAACTGTTCTTATGACACATTCACAAAAAATAAAATCGGATAACACTCTCATCCAATTAACATTGCAAAAAAATTGACAACCGGATAAGTATGTCATCCGGTTGTCATTTTATTTTGAAATGATAATTGGATGACATGTTCATCCGATTGTCAATTTTTTTGCAATATAAACCGGATGGGAGTGTCATCCGGTTCTCATTTTCAAATCAAAACGAGAACCGGATTATACCCCAAATCAGAAAATTCCTCCGTTCGCCACCGACTACGCCCCAAACCCCAAATCAACTACTCTAATCAACAATATCACTTACTAATTGCTAATAAACACAAAAAAATACTTACCTATTGCTTGTTTGAAGGATTAATCGAAGATTTGGAAGAATGGAAATAAATGGATGTTGAATCTGTAAACCCGATGCCTTTTCTTCGCAGCTACTATGTAAATACATAGATTCATGCCTGGTATTGAGTGAAGTGGGGGTGCAGCGGCACAAAAGTCTCAAACAGTGGTGAAAATAGATTAAAATAGAAATTTCGAATATGAAAACCAGATATAAGAGTGAAGGGATGAAGACTAATTTAGTCTTTATACTTTTAAAGTTAAGGATATAATTGTCATTTTATATTTTATATAAGCGTGCAAGAAAAAGATATTAGGGTGCAAGAAAAACTCGTCTAGGTTGGTTCGATTTGTGTGGTGTAAGCCCAGTTAGGAGAGCAGAATTGATATTTTTGACAAATTCTTCCCGTACCGTTATTTTTTCCTCTGCACCCCTGTACTTCTGAAAATATCAAAACTATTTTTCTTAAATTTTCAATTTGAAAATGTGGAATTTAGAAATTTTTCATATTACAAAATTTGGAAGTTAAATTTGTAATTATTTATATTTTTGGAAACTGTATTTCATATTGTACAGTTTTCAAGAGATAATAGATTTATAATTTGGAATAAAAAACGGATTCAGAATACAACAATTATTTTCTATATTGCAGAATCCATAATACGATTTCTGTCTATATCACAAGAATCTCAAGCCACGGCTAGGAAGCAGGCATCCTTAAACGAGGAAGCAGTCCAATCTATTCCATACTATCATTGTTCTGGTCACTGTTGGATAAATTCCTCCTTTTGTTTTCTTCTTATTCTTAGCCGTAACACCCGTTTCAGGATGAGTTGGAAGAGGATTTTCTAATTCTTACAATAAGTATGAGATTGTGATGTGAAGAATGGTGTGTAATGAACCTAAATAAACCTAACAACACTAATCTAATATAACTGTGGAGACTAATAACTATGATCGAGGAAGAATCATAATTTATAATGCATTTTAAAATTCAGATAAAAAAGATAAAGAAAAATCTAAGAAATAAGAAAGATAGAGAAGTGCAAGAAATAAAAGAGATAGAGATAATTTAATACAGAAAATGTTACACACATACGGCACTTCCTTTTTTACACCTCCACTATCTTAAAAATTCACGTAATCATCTATTTTCTTTCTCTTAATATTGTCCAAACTTTTTATTCACGGTGTGTCTGGTGTAATTTGCCTCTAACACCTTTTTTACTTTTCTTATTTACTAGGTACTTGGTCTTTCTCTTTATTACTTAATACTCTAATCTTTCTTTCTAGTCGCTTACATTCTGACACCAATCATTTACATATTATAACAATAATTCATTGGCAAACGCGTTTATTTTATAGTTGGCTATGTTGATATAACTTAAAAAAGAGAAAAGAGAGTGAGGTAACTGAAACAATGACCTAAACACCGAAGAAAATGAAAAAGTTAAAAAAAAAGTTGTAAAATATTTTTTCTTGGATTTCTCTTGATTCTAGTTATGCAAATTAGAAATTGTACTTTCAATACTAATACTTCAAGTTATTAATATAAATATTGTATCACACATTTTATTTGTTACTACTAATACATTTCTAGTCTCATCTATCTTTTATTGTATCGAAATTATACTTAATAATGTATTAACGAAAGCAGTTCATATAGCCCTTAGACAAAGTCTTAATATATTATTATCACCCACCACAAAATAGAAAAAAAAAAAATATCAACCATTTGGCTACAGGGTAGCATACAAGTGTACAAATCTCTTCTAAATGCTTTCTTTCCGTTAGATTATATTTTGTATAAATCATTGTAGCATTTTGTTAAAGGGTGATGATATATCTTTCTCTCACGTTAAAGACTCTACCCTCAAAATCACTTGCGTGTTACATTAAGTTATCATATTCCCAACTTTTGATAAGAAATTTTCAAGGACATAAAACTTCAAACTATTATTAGAACCAAATTTAAACCTTTTATACAAAAACTATTATCATATATAACCCTAAATCTATCATATTAATTATTAGAACTAAAAGTGGAAGCATACTAAATTTATAATGATAAGAAAACATAATAATTTCATCTTTTAGATCAACACGTATTTCTTTTAGAGAACTATTTAGTAATTATTCTATTTCTTAATGATAATGGAATGTCATAATAGATTGCGTGTTACATTAAGTTATCATATTCCCAACTTTTGATAAGAAATGTTCAAGGACATAAAACTTCAAACTATTATTAGAACCAAATTTAAACCTTTGATACAAAAACTATTATCATATATAACCGTAAATCTATCATATTAATTATTAGAACTAAAAGTGAAAATGCAAGCATACCTAAATTTATAATGATAAGAAAACATAGCAATTTCATCTTTTAGATCAACATGTATTTCTATTAGAGAACTATTTAGTAATTATTCTATTTCTCTTTTATAGAACTATTTAGTAATTATTCTATTTCTTAATGATAATGAAATGTCACAATAGATAAAGAAGGTATAGTGTGATTTGGACATCTAATTTATTTATGGATAAATAAGATTATCCTTTCATAGTTTTATTTATCCATTACGTAATAAAATTACTTTTTAATCACAACACATTAAAGGTTCAACAAATTTTTAGATAGGTAACTACAAGAAAGTAATATCATTTTATCACGATTAATTTGACATTCCATAATTGAATTCTGTGATGGTAAACTATGTCTTGGTTAAATACATCAAATACCTTGGTTGCACACTAATATGATCACTCAGTTAAATACTAGATACCTTAGTCGGTGCCAAAAATGCTTTTTGTCCTGAGTATCTTTACATGTATATTTTTCACCTCATTATTAAGAATATTTTTTTCACTGTTGATACTTTAGTTGTCTAACATACTGAAACATACACTGAGAAGATAAAAAAGCCTCTTGATACTATAGACATCTTAATCATCATCTACTTAAAAACTATAAAAGATAATAATTTGGATTATTTATCATCAAAATCATACTAGATAATTATATCATATCATCTAAAAGACCGTCTATAAGAATAAATTTCGAATAAAATGTCCAGAAATTAAAAGGCGTCATGCTTGCAAATGTATTCCTCTACGAGCGTTATGTTTGTTAGTGGAAGAAATATAATTGTATATACTTCTGTGTTCAATAAAATTATATCATTAGATACTTGAATAGAATTTAATATCTCATGTATAGTTTTATAAATATGATAATATCTTATTATTTTTATTTTGTAAAGTAAAAAAAATGATAAAATATGTCAAAATCACTAAAGGAATTATGGGGTTTGATCATATATATTACAAACTGTACATCCAACAGAGGATAATGACTATATGCAACAGAGGATAATGACTACATATTGTGTATTGAGATTTGAGTGGAGTTTGGTGGTATATTTATATAAAGATTGAAACACCTTTCGAGTATTTTTTTTTAATTTAATTTATTTCTTGATTAAAAAATAGATACAATATATTAAAACTTACATGTATATTGGAATATTTATGGACTTAATAAACTACTGACAAGATATTACATTTTGTTAAGGACATTGTATTGAAAATGAATGTCTGGTGAAACTTAATATAGAGAAATGTAATCGACATTATTTCTTTTTTTTTTTTTAAATACATTTAGTTAAACACTTTATCAAATTAGATTGTCTCGAAAAATTATTAGTTTAATCACTTTTGATAGAAAGTTAAACTAGAATTCGTACATTATTAGACTAAATGCATCAAAGAATTCATTCATACGAAAGATGCCATTATATTATATTGACACGTAGGGATGAAGAAACATAAAACAACATCCACCATATCCTTATTCTGTTGCACACAAATGAGGAAAATGGCTACATCAGAGAGAGGGTAAAGTTTCTGAACAGTCATCAAGCCAAAACACCGACAATACAGTTATTTAAAGACAATATATATATATATATATATTTTACTCAGACTGCCCAGCAGAAAAGCCTGCATTTGTACAGGTAAACCCTCCATCTAACACAAGATTGTGAGCACTAAAATACTTAGATTCATCACTTGCCAAGTAAAGAGCAGCTTCGGCCACATCGTTGGGGACTAGATAAGAACCTTCAAGGGTGGAATAAGCCTCACGAACTCCTTCTTCATCAAGATTGAAATATTTACTCAACAATGGTGTGGCAACCACATAAGGAGACACAGAGTTCACCCGAATACCGAATTCTCCAAGCTCCACCGCTGTGTTTTTGGTCAGTCCCACAAGGCCATGCTTCGAACTCGTGTAGCCATGTGGAGCCCCTCCACCTATGCATCCAGCAACACTAGATGTGTTAATTATGCGGCCCCTTTTAGCAGGAATCATGACCCTTGCAGCGTGCTTTGTTCCCAGAAATGGACCAACCAAGTTCACACTAAGCACTCTCTCGAAATCAGACTTGGTGTTTTCCAGAATGCTTCGTTTGAACTCATCACATGTACCAGCGTTATTAAGCATGATGTCGAGCTTGCCATACTTGGAAACTGCCATGTTCACGCAGTTTTCAATGTCTTCTTCCTTTGTCACATCACAATGAACATA
>Ga0209489_109280_pt1 | contig 12401 bp, 3 predicted proteins | sample SiratrowhiteBW_FD_187527 | JGI IMG/M metagenome (GOLD analysis project Ga0209489, IMG submission 187527) | Root nodule microbial communities of legume samples collected from California, USA - Siratro white BW (SPAdes) (version 2) | ecosystem: Host-associated > Plants > Roots > Nodule | place: USA... | reverse complement strand
ATATATATATATATATATATATATATATATATATATATATATATTTGCTGAAAATCGAGAGAAAAAACATCAGAGAGGTCAAACAAAAATGAGACAAGAGTCTACATAAGGAAATGACAATACCTTCAACCCCAAACTTTAAGGCATTGGGTTTGTGGGTTTTTTTTATATGTTGCTCAACTTATTCATTTTTACTCCATGGGACTTAGACTCACACTTGAATACCCAATAAATAATTATTTGTAATAAATATTCAAAATTTGATAAAGTTGTACTTAAATATATGACTTTACAGAGTAACTCCAAGTGAAAAAATTTTATTAAGTATGGTAAAATTAATTTTAACATTTCTAATATAAAATAAAAATAATAATAAAATTGTAAAAGTGACATGTATAGGTGATATTGCTTTGTTTTATATTAAAATATTTTACATTATATTAAATTATTTTGTATTATATTTGTTCTATTTTTTATTTTTGTTTCTTTTACATGATAAAAATACAAACAAAAATATCAATTTAAATAGATAAGAGTATAAAATTTTCAAAATCCATTCTATAAGTTATTTTAGAATAGCAAGGAGAGAAGATTAAACTATAATCAAATGAGGTAATATTGTTTACCTTTCTCATCTTTTATTCAATGTTAAACTTTGATTCACAGTTAAATTCATAACACTCTAATTAATATGTTTCCAATATATATAAATATTATATATATATATATATATATATATATATATCAATTTTCATTTTATTATTACCTCTTAAATATAATTAAATTTACAATAAGAATATATTAAAAAATGATAACAAAAATTCTCAATATGATCTAGACGTGTATCAACGACGTTTATTGTTCTTTTATCCAAATGTTTACTTTTTATGAGTATCCAAATTGCTTGAGATGTATCAATTCTTTATTACCACCAATTTCTACCATGTCTAAATGAAGAACTACACCAGAGTATCTAAAAACTTGTTCAAAACTCAATTAGCATTTTGTTAATGTTGGCTAAATTTTGTGATGTGTTAACACGGACTATAGTTAATTTGTGAAGTGTTAGCATGCTCAAATTCACCACAATGTAACAAAATGGACTATTATATGTGAATGTGGACATATCACAAAAATGTCATTAACAATTAGATCAAGTTCATATCCAAAACACTTATTTATCAAATGACATGAACCAATAATTCAATTAATTAATAATTAAAAAATGCAAAGTAAAAAAAATTGAAAACATTTAATAATCTACAATTAAAAATGATAAACTATTTTACTTACCCTCAAATCCATTTTATTAGAGGGAAAATAAGAAAGAAAAGCGATATTGACCTTCTTCATTTTCTTCAAATTTCTAAATCAAATAAAGCTAAAATAAGTACTTTTCTTCATAAAACCTTATACTTTTAGGGCAAGCCTTATTGGGTTTCTGTTACACTGAGAAAGAAGGAAAAGAAATGCAGTAGTAGACGGTGAACAGTAAAATATAATTACTTGTTTATTATTCATGTACAAAGAGAGAATATACAAGCATTCTTCCTGTAACTCCATATTTTCTATATTTTCTTTCTGCACTTCATAGATTAGTAAAATGATCACTATATTTTTAATAAAAAATAAATTAATTTCATTTTTTTATATTTTGAATTGTATAATTTAAAATTAAAAAAATATATATTTTAGATTATATAATTTAGAATATAAAAAAATTGTATTTTTATTATATGATTTGAAATAAAAAAAATTATATTTTAAATTGTATAATCTAAAATATAAAAAATATATTTTAGATTGTATAATTTAAAATAAAAATATATATTTTGAATTGTATAATCTAAAGTATAAAAATTATATAATTCAAAATTAAAAAAGTTGTATTCCAAATTAATTTGAAATATAAAAATAAATTTGTATTCTGAACTGTAGAATCTAAAAGATAATTTTTATATTTTAAACTGTAGAATCTGAAAAGATCAGTGCAGGACAACTCATTGAGGTGCAGGAAAAAAGGCGTCCATAATATATACACCAAATGAAAAAAAAAATATTGTCAAACAAAACAGGCCCAAGAAAAAATGAAACAGCAGAAAAGGAACGAAGCCCAATAAGAGAAGAATTGTGCCAAATATTAAATGAAATATAAAGTTTTGTTTCTAAAAGTTTCTTCTCATTATAATGTCATTTGCTTAATCATGTAATTATTTTCTTTTGTTCTATTTTGTTTTTTTGTGGTTTAAAGTTTTGATGTAACTTAATTTAAGTTGTAAGAAATTTGAATTTATTACTAACTTTGTCATAAATTTTGTTTTTGTTAACTGTACAAACCTCTAACATACTTGGTTTTTCAAAGTTCAGAGAAATATTATTTAATTAACAAAAAATTTTGAATTTATAATTTGTGAACTTATTTGGAAAAAAGAAAAGGATGTTTTAGCCTTAAATATGACAGGAAGTTGCAACATCACTATTTTCTTGTTTTAATTGGCAGGAGTGGTGTTCTAATCTCTAATTATTTTTATGATGAATTTATTTAATTATTATTTATTTTTTAAGTGTGTTCTGTCTGTTAAGTAAAAGAAAACCATTCATGAGATTATAAGGATATTTTTACAAGTTGGGTTGTGTTGTAATACACAAATGATATTTTAGTGTTTTATACTTTAAGGATTTAGAATTTATTTATTGGTCATACAGAATATTTTAACCAGTTTTGAAATGACATCCTATCTTAGTCTCAACTTTTATAAAAGCAAGTTAAGTAGGTTATAAATATGAGAGAATAAAATGGATGGTTGATAATTTTAATTGCAAGAAAATGAACGTTCTTTTCACATACTACATCATATAAGGACGACCCAGTTCTAGAAACTGGTGATTACAAAAGTATAAGGGAGATTGGATGAAAGGAAAATGAATTTTTTTGAAAGTAGGATAACATTAATGAAATATGTTAATAGAACATTTCCTTTATATTACTTATCCCTCTTCAAAATACTCCCAAAAGTGGAAAAAGTCACTTAGGAAAATTTAATCTGGACAAATTTTCTCTAGGGGTGGAGACATTATGCTAGAAAAATTATTTGCATAAAGTGAAACAACACATTGAAACCAAAAGACGAATTAGAAATTAGAGATCTAAAACTATTTAATATGACATTATTAGGAAAACTATAGCAGAAAATGTGTAAATAAAATAAAAATATATGAAAAGATATTTTAAAATCAAAATATAGAGTTTAGAGGAATATTAATAAAAGGAGAGATAATAAAATAGACTCCTGGTAATAGAGAGATATAAAAAAAATATGAGAAGAGAAAGCAAAAGACAATTGGTTTGATAGAACATCTCTTGCAAAATAGGTTCAAACTATAACATAAAATTTTGAAAGGAATTGCTAGCTAGGAGATTATTATTAAGAGTATGTTTGGATAAGAGGGTGGATTTAAAATATGAAATGAAAATGTGTGGAAAATTTGGTTGTTTGGATTAAGGGAAAAATAGTAAAATTTGAGTGAAAAGTTTATAAAAGTTTGTGAGTGATGTGATGTGTGTAATTGATAAAATAATTTTTTAATAGATGAAATTATAGTTTAAATTAATTTAAAATTAAAAATAATTGATTTGTTGTTTGTGATTAATAAATTATTATTATTTTTATTGATAAAGTTATAAGATTATTAATTATTCTAAAATAAAATAAAATTAATAATAATATTATTATTATTATTTTATAAAATTTATTTCTAATAATATTATAATTTCCATTAATATTTTTTATTAATATTATTCTTTTATAATTTTATTAAATTTATTATTATTTTAGTAATTATTATTATTATTATGATATATTATACAATTAAATTAATTTTTATAAATTTATTTTAATTATTATTATAATTTTATTATTATTTTTATAATCTCATTAAAAATTGATATTATTATTAATAATTATTATTATTATATTATATAATTAATTATATTTATTTTATTATTATATAAATATTAATAATGAAATAAATTTTGTAAGTAAAATGTTTGAAAAAAGCAAACCCTTCCTCTTCCCTCCAAATCTTTGCTGTCTGAAAAGAAAATTTTCAAAAAAAGTTTACCTCGTATTTTGTTTTTCAATTATATTTTTGTTCTCGATTTTATAACTTTTTACTCTGTTGATCCGTCGTCGCGGCAAATTCTTGCCTAGATCCAATCAGACTATAAAAGAAATATTATCTAAATTGTATTCTAACTCCACATAGAAGGATGTTAGACTAAGAGAGGTAGGAGAATGACAAATTTCTCAAACTGGTGTAATTTTTATCTGAAATTCTCAAAATGGTATATTTTTTTTATTTATTTCTGAATATGGGAAAATCGGGTCTAAAATTCTCAAAATGGTATATTTATTTATTTATTTCTGGATATAGGTAAATGAGCCTGCTAGACACAGACACGATATCAATGTGAAGAAATAAATGAAATCATGAAAAGATAACAAAATTTTAGTTTACTAGAGGAAATGGTGCAATCAAGATTTGAATTAATGAATTAATTGAAATTGTCAGAATATTGCACACTGATTTTATGGTATTCTCCACCTATTCCTCTTCTTCTATTTTTGGCAAGTGTGTTGTATTACTACTGTGTAATTAAAATAAATGTAAAGTTACAAAGTTATTTTATTTATTAATAAATATGTAATGGTTGAAATAAAAATCATGTCAGTATGAGATTTATATATTGAATTAAATTAAGAGTAAGTTTGATATTGAAAAGAAAAATAAAATTAAAATTTAATAATAAAATATATTTAGCAAACTTAAGTATAAGTTGGATATTTGAATTTAGTTACTAATATAGAAATAATTTAAAATAAAATTGAAATTTAACAATAAATTTAGAAAGAAAAATTTGAAAATATTATATAATTTTTTAAATAAATTTATTGTTAGTTTTTAAATTATATCTAGATTATTTTTTTTCACAATATGTAATCACTCTTCTATTCAAATAACTTCACAATTATTCAATTACTTAATCAAAATTAATTTCAACCATTACATATTTTTCAATAAATAAAATGACTTTCTAACTGTCCATTTATTTTAGTTACACAGTAGCAACACACCTCGTGCAAAAAAAAAAGAGGAATAGGTGGAGAATATTAATCATCCTAAAATGGTGCAGTATTCTCACAATTTTAATTAACTCATTAATTGAAATCTTAGTTACACAATTTACTAAAATTGTGTTATCATTTCATTTAATATTAAATTAAATAGTGTAATAAGGACATTGTTTCTTCACAATGATATTGTCTCTCCTATGCACCATTTACCTATATCCAGAAATAAATAAATACACCATTTTGAAAATTTCAGATAAAAATTACATCACTTTGGAAAATTTGCCTAGGAGAATAGAATGAAACATCATGGGAATAGAGGTTATCATTGAGAAAGGTATAGTTTGAATGGAAAAATGCACAACTCTCAAATAGAATACCAACATAGGACCAATCAAGATTCTAAGAAATACACAATAAAAATTGCATATGAGAAATTACAAGCAAGGAATAAAGAAATAAGATGAAAGACTCTAAGATATTATATCATTTTTAGAATTTAAAAAGGGTTGTCATATGCTCATCATCTAGCATGGACAATGATCCTTAATAGAATACCAACATATGATCAATGGTACAAAGAGGGTATATGATCTTTGCTATAATTGGATAAGAATAATTATAACACAACATAATGAAGTAATAAACGATTTTATCCAAATCGAATTACATGTCTAAACAATAAAGGAAATAGAACTTGAAGATGTATTATATGGTGCATATGGAACCACAAACATAACATCATGTTAAGAGAGAGTAAGATAGATGCATTTTGTTGTAGCACAAACAAAAGCATGAACTTAGATAACTCAAACATAAAAGAGCAAATTTCTCCTATCAGACTAGTGCCTTAACCCAATTATCTACGCAAACTTCGAAAAGTAGATTGGTTGGCAAATCATTGGGGGTGGAATTAGAACTAAGAGTGTTCTAAAGGCAACAAATTTCACATATGAAACTTCAAAATTATATTCAGTTATTTGCCCAACCTTAACATGATATGCAAGTTTTAGCTACAGAAAATAGGTAATACACTAGCAGCTAAAGTCTCTCTTTAACAACTAATCGGACTACTAATACTACTATTCATTTTTGACACCATTTAACACTAATATATATTATTATTTTATTCATATATAATATTTTATTAATAAAATGCAATATTAAATAGGAGTATAAGTAATTAGTGATGTCAAACTAGCATTTTCCAAAAAAACAATAAGTTAGCTTCGGTGGGATTTATACAATTTTATTACTCAATCCACTAAAAAAATATCAATTAGATTAAGTTGGATCAATTGGGTCAATTTTTTTTTTAGAAATGTGACAGCAAATTAAGTTTTGATATTCGTGAAGGCTATTTATAAGGGATAGACGAAGAGTTGGAACACTTAAACAAGGGTAATGATTAGACTAAATTTAACTTCATGAACTCGATCAATGTTTTTAAAGTGACCCTCGTGGAAAAAAAGACTTAAAACTTTTAAATTTAGTCTAAATAATTATAAAAAGACCTTTGAGCTAATGAGTTGAACTAAAGCTCAATCATTCTTGTCTCGTGATTCTGAGTTTGGAGGGCTTATAGGGAACATATTATCTATTTTTGAGATAGTAATATATAACCACTTATAGATTTGAAGGATTAACCTTGAAATTGATTTTTATTGTAACAGATTAAACAATTCAATACATAGTAAAATCATTCTACATCTAAGTTTTCTCTTGATGTTTTATTATCTAAGTTCGACAATCATTTTTAAAAATAATTCAATTTGGTCAAATTTTGATTTTCTCAAATCTCTCCTAGTTCATCTTAATACTTTCACTCGTTTCAATAAAAGCAACTTTAATTTTTGTAAGTTAATTACAATACTTAACACATATATAAAAAGTATTAATATAATTGCTTAAAAATAATATTCATAAAACAGAAATCTATTTTTTATGATACAATTATTTAAATAAGTAATATTTTATTTATATTTATTTAAAATTCATGAATCCGCTGTCCAACTTAATTGCAATAACAAAAATCCCACGCAATCTTAGCTTAACGCAAGGTTGAACAGATTCATGGTTTAACTACAACTTGCTTATACCTAATATAACTAAACGTAACTACCAAATGTAATTTGGGTTGAAGAGATTTATAGTTTAAGCGCAACTTGCTTATACATAATATAACATTTATAATTAAATATATTCTCTTCTATTAAAGGGGAAAAAATACAATAGGAATAAACACCTGCATGGTGAAATCATTAGAAGTACAATGAATAAAAAAATATACATTGAAGAATATTAATACCTGATTGAATCACCCTTTTCCTCCCACTTTTTCATGATCTCTAGAAAAATCTCATTCCATGTGTCTATAGGCCCTGGCAAGCACCAATGAACACAGTCATTTTGCACACGTTCTGGGATCCCATTGGCAAATGGGAAGGGATTCATATAAGGACCAGGGTGACCATCTGGTCTCAACAATGCCAATTTTGTTACATCAAGTATATCTAATCTAAACCCTCCAAATTCACTAGCTTTTGCCTTTGCATTCTCCACTTCTTCTATCTCAATCTTTCTGATCTCAGCATCCATACCTTCAACTTCCTTCTCCTTATAAGGCTCAGTCTTCAAACAAGTTCCTGCCTTATTCCAATCACCCTCAAAATGAGCAGGTGAAAATGTCTTCACAATCACATCAACTTCACTCTTTCCTTTACTCCTCTTTCTCTCAATTATGCTACTCAGAGTAGTCCTCAAAACCTTCCTTAATGGATCATAAAAATCCATCTTGGTATGGTTAAGATCAGGACAATTTAGGCTTCCTATAACCACACCACCCTCGTAGTAAACAGAAGGAAGCAAAAACCAATGCCCATATGACACCACAATCATGTCAAACCAGTCCAAATCCCTTGCCCACCTCTCATTCACATGATCCAAATACATGGTGTTGTAATAAGGCCCTTCATTTGATCTTTCAACCCCTTCCACAAGAAAAGGTGACCAATACAAGGAGAAGTTTGCATTGTGAGAAGGGAAGTGCCAACGACGAAATTTGTTGTCGTTGGCACTTTTGTACACAAGGTTTGGGGTTGAAACGGTGGCTAACATGCAAAGAAGAGACTCAAGTTGGTTCCTAGCCAAAGAGTCTCCAACAAATGCGATGTGTTTGTTCTCAACTAGTTGGAGAAAAGTGAGAGGCTCAAACCTTGGAAGATTGCATTCATTGGGCTTCCATCTCCAATAGAGATAGCCCAAGTCAGGCCTTCCATTAGAGATGCATTTCTCACTCTCTTTGATTGTTCCACATGTTGTTACATTGTATAAGGGACCACTTTTGTCATCAACCCATTCACCATTAGAGTAGTCACATGTGTGATTGTACACTTTGTTCTTTTCTGCCAAAACCAAACATGAAACAAAATAAAGTCTAGTAAACTAGCTTCTCATTAATCCAACCAACTACTTACAATTATGAGGAAATTAACATGACATGAATTCTCCGACTTCTTAAAATTGCACATGAAATTATATTTTCTTCACTCTTATAATAACTCCTTTAATTATTTAAATCACATTATACTAACCCTTCCTCTCTGTACTCCAAAAATCTTTTAAATATTAATTTTTTGTTACTTTTCAATTAACATTTAATTCTGATTAGGGCAGAGTTTGTTGGTACCTATTTATTAAAAAAGATGAAAAAGTATGCTTTTTTATGTGCTTGTTATGTTTTTAAAAAATCTACCCATTTCTTAAATAAATGATTTTTTTTAAAAAAATAATTATTTCATAAACACTTATTCTAAATTTAACCTAACTAACCCTAAAAGAATAATACTCAAAACTCCCAAAAAACTGTATTAAATTTTTCTTAAAACAACAAGATAGAGAGTGCAGTAAAAACAAACCATAATGTTGGTGCAACTTACAGGATGCAAGACAAAACAAGACAAAACCAGAAGCAATTCTATGGGTTTAACAGAATGAAGTTCATGCACATACCTGTAGAAAGAGAAGATGATGAAGGCAGAGGAGGATGAGACCCAGAAAATGGGGCAGGAGAAGAAAAAGAAGGATGGTAGGTGGTGGTGGTGGTGGTGGTGGTTGTGGAATGTTGAGTAAGGGTAAGAAGGTAGAGGTATGTACAGAGCAGAGTTGCAGGAAGCAGAACATACAAAAAGGAGAAAGCAAATCTCTTTATGAAAGAAACCGATTTATCTCTAAGCAACAGTGTGCTTCCCATTTTTCATAGCCTTCTTTTCTTCTTCCCTTCCTTCAGCTCCTCATCACTGTTTTCTGGTGCTGTCGGTTGAGAAGAATGAAGAGAAACGAACAACTTCACACTGTGAAAGTCAGCAAAGAAAGAAAAGGGACCCTGATAGAATTTTTTGCATTGCTGGATCTCATGATGTTCTAGTTTCCTCTGTCTTAGAATTTCTGTTTTGGCATTTTACACACACCAAATTGCTATTCAATCATTTCTTGCGGCCTTATTCAATGCAGAGATGATAGGGGATAAGGTCAGCACATGCGATCAACGTTGTCAAATAAATTAGCATTGTCGTCAATCAACGTTGTTAACATTTTTTCTCTTCACTGCGTGGTCCCTACTCTGTTTTTTTACTTTTGTAAACTTTTGTGAAAGGGGTTCATTATTCTGTCGGTTTTGGAAAGCCTGAACTACCGTGAGTTACTAATCTTTCCGTTAGTGAAAATAAAGAGAGATCCATGGTTGATAAATAGGACATGAACATAGATCACGGTTTCCTGTTTGAAAACAGGTCGTAAGGACAAGTTCATAAGTCCTTCGTTCAATTTCAAAAGTACTTTTTGTTTCGTTGTTTAATTTGAAAAGCACTTTTTTCTTTTACAATTTCACTGGTTTTTAAGTGTTTTCTCTGGTGTCGTATGATAGTTCAAGTGGATCCGTAAAACCTTCTCATATTATGCGAAAGTCTTTAAATATATCTTTTAAAGTTTAATCCCCTGTTGAAATTTTGTATTTTACGAAAAATATATTGACAAAATTTTCAAGCTGGTGTAATTTTTAAATAAAATTCTCAAAATAATATATTTTTTTATTTATTTTTAGATATAGGTAAATTGTGCATATCATTATGAAGAAATGGTGACCTAATTTCACAATTTAATTTAAGATTAAATGAAATAGTGAGAAGAGAATACCATTTTAGTTTACTAGATGAAATCATGTAGCCAAAATTTTAATTAATAAGTTAATTAATACATAGAAGGATTTTAAGGTGGTTAATATTCTTTATCCATTCTTCTTCTATTTTGTTTGTTTGTTTTGCATGTGTGATGTATTGCTAATGTGCAACTAAAATAAATGCACAGTTACAAAAACTGATTTTATTTATTGATAAAAATGGTTGAAATTAAATTGAAGAAATTAATTTGAAATTAAACAATAATGGTTAAGGGTATTATTGTTTAAATTAAAATTAAAAATAACATTAGTATGAGATTTATATAAAAAGAAGAATGAGTGGAAAATATTAACCCTACTAAAATTGTACAGTATTCTCACTATATTAATTAACTCATTAATTAAAATATTAGTTTATACAATTTCATGTGTAAATTAAGATGGTGTACTTTTTTCACAATTTCATTTAATCTTATATTAAATCAAAATCGTAGAATGGGGCCACCATTTCTTCACAATTATATCCTACTTTTTTCACAATTTCATTTAATCTTATATTAAATCAAAATCGTGGAATAGGGCCACCATTTCTTCATAATTATATCGTATCTCTTATGCATAATTTACCCATATTCGAAAATAAATAAAAGATGTACTATTTCAGAAATTTCAAAAAAAAAATTATACCAGTTTAAGAAATTTGCCCGTGGACAGAAGAGGTTTTTTTACGATTAATGGTGTAGTTTGTTTCGCTATTAGTTAAAATAGGTAAAAAAATATTTCATTATCCAACTGGGATAAATCTCTGATGATTTCTGTGTAGCTTTAAGTGAAATCGAGCAGTATTTCTTTGTATATGCATTTTTAGTTTTTGAAAAAAGTTAAAATAATTAATTATAATTAATAAAAATTATTATTTATATTAAGTATATATTAAATAATATAAAAAATAGTAATATTATTCAAATTATTAATATATATTGATTTTGATTATCATTAAATATATTAAATATATATTTAAATAATACTATAAGAATAATAATATTATTTAAATATACATTAAATGATATTATTATTTTTATTAAATTATTTAAATATTTTTTATAATACTATTATTTTTATTATATTATTTAAATATATATTTAATATGTTTAATAATAATTTAATAAGTTGAATGGTAGTAATATATTTACTGTATTATTTAAATATATGTCTAATATATTTAATGATATTCAAACTTTAAATTTAAAATGAAAGTTATAGTTATAAATAATTATTTAAAATATTAATTAAAATCGTGACAAAAAAAATTAATACTAATATAGATACCAGTTAGATATGATTTCAATGATAATATAAAATCTTATACTATTATTTCTTTGCGACACAATTTTTTTATAATAAATTTTTTTAAATTAATAAAATTTAAAGGATTTGTCATTTTTAATCGATACTGAAACGAATTATACCATTAAAAGAAAAACGACAACTGAGCATTATACATGTGACACCAATCCTTTCTTTTACACTTAAATTACAACACATACTATTATTATTTTAATAAGCTTATATAATATTTAATTACAAACATACTCTTTATTATATTTCTTTCATTGTTAAAATAATGAAATCAATAGTTGTATAGAACGCTTTGATGTCAAAGAATCACTTTTGAAATATTATATCTCTTCTTTTCGCAGTTCTATGTTTTTGGTATAGCTGGCGTCTTGAACCAGCATATTATTGAGATTAGCCAACCACGTGCTTAAAATTTTAACTTATGGAGATAGCTAACTTCCCCATAACATCTAATTAGAAACTGATAAAATAAATTATTTTTTTCGTACATGTGAAAAAAATGTTACTGACAATAGTCAATTTTTAACAAGGAAAAAAATCAAATAATTTAAATTACTCTCCAAACATCATTTAAAACAAAAGATTTTTAATACAATTGAGAACTTTCGAAAATAATTATTCATATATTAATCAATATAATTAATATAAAATATACAAATCTTATATATATAAAATATACAAATCTTATATATATATATATATATATATATATATATATATATATATATAAAAAA
>Ga0209489_109278_pt1 | contig 12403 bp, 5 predicted proteins | sample SiratrowhiteBW_FD_187527 | JGI IMG/M metagenome (GOLD analysis project Ga0209489, IMG submission 187527) | Root nodule microbial communities of legume samples collected from California, USA - Siratro white BW (SPAdes) (version 2) | ecosystem: Host-associated > Plants > Roots > Nodule | place: USA... | reverse complement strand
AAAAATATATATATATATATATATATATATATATATATATATATATATATATATATATACTAAAAAAACACAAATTATGCATGGTGTCCATCTTCAAAATTCAAAATAATAGCACAATTTTCTTTACAAAAAAATAAAAATAAAAATCACACGACACTGTATTTCCTTCGCCCCCTTTTGTCTTCGAGACGCTGCCGTTTTGAAGCATCGGCGATTAGGCTCCTATTTCTCTTTCCCTCTGTTCCTAATCTCTGAACAGCAATTCCTCACATACCCAGTTATCAAAACTCCATCTTTTTCATCTACTACTTGTTTCTGAACCCCTTCTCACTTTCTTTTCACTGCCTTCAACTCCCCCACCAAAATTGCAATGATGGGTATGTTTCGTCGGAACATAAATTCTCTGAAAAACCCTTCATTTTCACTGTGCACCCACCATTATCGTCACAGAGACAAAGTTCTCGCACAAGTTCAAACCACACTTCACTCAACAAGGTTTTCACCCTCTCATTACTCTGCTCATTGCCAAAGGCCATCATTATCTGATAATAATCGTTATTGTGTGCACTTCATTCAGTATTCATTGCCCTTGAACTATTATATTGCTTGTTATATCCCTAACCGTCATTATTGTTCAGAAACTGTTTCCATGAATCAAGATCTTAGTTATTGTGAGAGTGATGTTGATAAGGTGGATAGCACAATGGTGGAGGGTAGTGGTTTAGAAAGCCATGTTGATAAGGTGTATAACACTATAATGGATAATTTAATTGGATTTCACAATTTGGAGGAGGCTCTTGGCCAATTGGGGATCCCGTTGTCCACTCCTTTGGTTGTTGGGGTGCTGCATAGGCTTAGATATGATGAAAAAATTGCATTTAGGTTCTTCACGTGGGCTGGTCATCAGGAGAATTATTCACACGAGCCTTGTGCTTATAATGATATGATGGACATCCTATCTAGTACTAGGTACAAGGTGAAACAGTTTCGGATAGTTTGTGATATGTTGGAATATATGAAGAGGAATAACAAGGTTACGGTTCCGGTTGAAGTTCTGATGATGATTTTGAGAAAGTATACTGAGAAGTATCTTACTCATGTGCAGAAGTTTGCAAAGAAGAGGAGGATAAGGGTGAAGACACAGCCGGAAATACATGCATTTAACTTGCTATTGGATGCTCTGTGCAAGTGTTGTTTGGTTGAGGATGCTGAAGCTCTATATAAGAAAATGAGGAAAACGGTCAAGCCTAATGCAGAAACGTATAATATATTGGTTTTTGGGTGGTGTAGGGTTAGAAACCCAACTAGAGGGATGAAACTACTGGAGGAAATGATTCAACTGGGTCATAGACCTGACAATTTCACATACAACACTGCCATTGATACATACTGCAAAGCAGGTATGGTAACTGAGGCTGTTGATCTTTTTGAGTTCATGAGAACAAAAGGTTCAACTTTATCTTCCCCCACTGCCAAGACTTATGCCATTATAATTGTGGCCCTTGCCCAAAATGATAGAATGGAGGAGTGTTTTAGACTTATAGGGCATATGATTTCAAGTGGTTGTCTTCCTGATGTCACAACATATAAAGAAATAATTGAGGGAATGTGTGTGTGTGGAAAGGTAGATGAAGCTTACAAGTTCTTGGAAGAGATGGGAAACAAAGGTTATCGACCAGATATTGTTACTTATAATTGTTTTCTCAAGGTACTTTGTGACAATAAGAAGTCTGAGGAAGCCCTTAAACTATATGGAAGAATGATTGAATTGAGTTGCATTCCGAGTGTTCAGACTTACAGTATGCTGATTTCGATGTTTTTTAAGATGGATGATCCTGATGGGGCATTTGAGACTTGGCAGGAAATGGACAACAGGGGTTGCAGACCAGACAGTGACACATACTGTGTGATGATCGAGGGGCTATTTAGCTGCAACAAAATGGAAGATGCTTGTTTTCTTTTGGAAGAAGTGATAAACAAGGGAATAAAGTTGCCATATAAAAAGTTTGACTCCTTTTTGATGCAATTGTCAGTGATTGGTGATCTCCAGGCGATTCATAGGCTCTCAGAACATATGAGGAAATTCTATAATCATGGCATGGCTAGACGTTATGCCCTAAGCCAGAAGCGTATGAGCATGAGTTTAAGAGGGAGATAATAGTTAGAAATTTCTTTCTTGAGTTTGTGCTACCTGTCAGAACTGAAGGGGCAAAATTAGGAGGGTTCTTCTCATGATAGGTCAGACAAAGATTTTCTGGAAGCATGGCAAGCATTCTAAGTATTTCAGATACCACCTTCAAGCTTTCCTTGCATTACATATTAGACCCCTTCATGTTGATAGCTAGTTGCATCTTTGGACATATACTGGTCATGCTGTTTGCTACCAATAATTTTTGCACAAAAAACTGTAAGTCTCTTGATCTTTTCTACTCATTTTTAATTCATCTAGAGAAACAATGAAAGCTGTTACAACACATTTTGATTGAACAATGTTGGTTAGTTGATGCAGCCTAAAGGTGGAAAGATCAATCTATGTATATTATATGGTTACATTTGAGGACAAAGGTTGCACTTCTGCTCTATGGTAAACTTTGTTATCTGTTCAAGAATCTGTTAATTACTTCACCACAAACATAATACCGTTCAAGAGATTTTATATTGCATTTTGGGAGGCCATAGTTTACTTTGATCTTTTAAACTAAAGTTTGTAAGGAATGTGTGTTCACTTCAATAATGATGATATATACATATTGTCTTCTAAATTATTTGAAACATTTTATTTTTCTCCTTGCATAATACTTGTCCCCTTTTATTTTGATGTTTCTTTCAGTTAGGAGGCTTTTGCTGAAGATCCAGCGGTGGTAAAGGGTGGAGTTTCTTAAAACATGTCTGGCCAGTGCTTTGATAAATGATTAAGATTAAGATTAAGATCATTCTGTGTGAATGTTTTCTCCATTTTCTAAACCATATCACAAAGATATGGTTATATATTAGAATGTATTGTGAATTGCTATATCATGTTGTAAACTTAGTTGAAAGCTAATATGTAGCAGCCATTCTTAATTTAGCTCTTATATTTTCATAGTAATCCAATGTAAATTTCAAGATGTTATAAGGATAATAAAAGAGGCATAGATGTGTTTTAGCTACGGGGACAATGATATGCTCTCTCTATTGAATGAGAACGTTTGTTGAAGTTACTTTTTCAACAAAATATTTTAAAAGGTTTCTTAAAAATGTTTTAAGGGAAAATTATTTTATGTTTTTTAAAAGTTCTTATGAAAAAAGTTGTCCAAATTCAATTTTGTTTCCCACCAGTTAGTTTTTTAAAATAAAAAAAATTATAGATTTAATTCAGTTTTGACACGCTTTTGAGCTGAAACAGTTTTGAGTGTTTGAACTGCACCAATATTTTTATTATATTTTGAAAAAACACATTTTGTATTAGTAAAAAAATCATAAATGAGAGCACAATTAAATAATAAATGTTAAAAATAAAATAATTATAATTTAATAAACAAATTGTTCAAGAAATCTAAGAGTGCATTGGTGAAACCATTTAGATTCTTTAGGGGTATCGTGTTGGAAAAACTAGGGACTGATGAAGTATTTATGCTGAAAAAATGAAAATAAATTCAGAAGCAGTCTGTACAAAATTTTATTTAATAATATATATTAAATATTATCAAATATATGTATTTTAAGGTGTAAAAAATCCGACAATCACTTCTTATTATTAAGTTTTATGAAACAATTTTATCATTAAAATGTAATTTTTAACATAATCTTTCATAAAACCATTTGTTATTAGGTTATATTATTTAAGTATTTACACATTAAGGACTAAATCGAGTATGTTTTACATGTTCAAGAATTAAACTGATTACTTATTTATTTATTTTATTTAATAAAATTATTATTTTAATGCAAAGAAATTATATGCACTTCACATTACTCGTTAACCTAGAAATTTCTTTTTAGTAAAAAACTGAAACATTTTTCTCCCATTTTCAAAACATTTTATTAGGTTTAGTGAAATGGGCTCGCACGTGGCTTTTAAATGGGCTTGCACGTGGCTTTTAAATGGGCTTTCTGAGAATTCGTTTCTTCCATTTTCCCGCCATTTCTTCCAAACTAAGGATTTTCCAGCGCCAAACCTAACCCTCTTCTGTTCAACGGGGATTCCAGAGAGAGAGTGAGAGAAGGAGTGTGTGAGAGAGAAATGAATGCTTCAATGAGGAAAAAGGTTCAAAGGAAGTGTAAGATAAGAGGCTACAATCTCAAAGTCGATGCTCTCGACGAGATCCTCTCCTTCGCCTCTCGCTTCGAAGGCGACGAAGACGAAGCCGTCGATCTCCTCCTCGACGAGCTTGAAAAATCTCGTAATCTCTCTCTGTCTCTATGTATATAAATTATTTCTTCGATTTTGATTCGATTTCTGAAACGCTGAACAAATTGCAGTGAAATCCACCATAATCGACAAGGAGACTGTGCACCGCGTGGTGAGCCTGCTGCTGGAAGCTGAGGAGGCCGTGGAGGATAGCTCCGATCCCGGCGCCGTCACCGGCACCTCTTCCGCCATTCGCGTTGTTGATGCGTTCCTCGTCCCGAAGTATAAATACGACACTATCAGAAAGCAGTTCTACGAGTAAGGTTTTTTTAGTTCTAGTTTTTTCTTGTTTGGTTTGCTCTTTTGAATCGAAGATTGGCGGGAGGTTCCTTTTACGTGAATTATGTTTTATTCGAAAATGCATGTGCGGTTTTCTTAGAAGCGGAGTAGACGTTTACGTGTTATTTGGAGGTAGAGCAATAAGTGAAATAAGAATGTTTAACAAGTTGTAGTTGATTGAATATTTTAGATGAGCTACTCCAGTCAAGCAATTTATAAGAATTTTTGTGTTGTCTTGACTTGGAGTTGATTAGGCCCATGCTTCTGTGTTTGTTGTTTTTGCTCCAGGCATACAGGCACCTTGTCGATTCACGGAGAAGCATCAGCTAAAGCAGCTTTGTACAGGGATAGGTTTCTGTTATTGTCCCAGAGGCTCTCTCGTGACCAGCATTTTTCCAAACCTGCTTTTGAATCTGAATTTTCTCATTTCGGGAGTTGTGAGGTACTGTGGATGTTTCAATTGGCTATGAAATCAATTAGTCTGTCAGATGTTATCCATGGTTGAGAATTGTGCTTTCAAATGCTTACATCCAGTTTTCCTTTTTGAGGAGAATTAATATATGATTTTACGTTATGCTGCATCAGATATCTCCTATTCAATCTCTGGTTGGGCAAACAGGTAGAAGATGGGTGATGGGCGTAATATCTCAGCTGGAAGATGGTCATTACTATTTGGAAGACCTTACAGCTGCAGTTAAAATTAACTTGTCCAATGCAATATCCTTTTGTGTTTTGACAATAATTTATTGTATATACTTTGTAAGAGCTACATAATTTCATTAAATGTTTTAAACTAAATTGCAATTTTCTTTCTTGAGAGATGCTTAAATCCAAGTAATTGAAGGACTTTGGTGCAAAGTGGTAAAAGTATATTTTTAGCATTCTCATAATTTTTACTGATTTGTATGCTATAACTCATAACAGCTCAAATTTTATACAAGCATGAATCGATAATCATCTGTTTCTTTGACTGGCAATACAAGATAACTACAGGACTCTTTTCAGAGAACACTATAGTTGTGGTCGAAGGGGAGATGCTTGTGGAGGGTATTTTTCAGGTTCTTGTTAGCATGCCGTTTTCCGTATTTGCTTCATGTGATCTGTATTTTGTAAAATTAATATATCAATTATTTTTTAGGTAAGAAAGCAATGATTTATATCTATTCTTTGGAGAACTTAAACTCATCATGTCTAGGAAAACAGAATTTCGTATATAAATATTAGGTATACATCAAACAGGAAAAGTTTATAGTTTTTGTACTAAAGAATGCTAATAGCTAAGGAATTAATTGCTTTAACTTCCGTTTTCGAATGCTTTCTTGCATTCCTAAACCTATGTACAGAGGCTTAGGAAATTGTTACCTTTTTGACTTAAATCTTGATAAAAATTGCTTTAATTATTGGGCTTGTTTGAGTTTATTTAATCACGACAACTTTGATCCATTTGTTCTGACTTCTGATATTTCCACTCTAATTTTTGCATAATTAGTTCATCTTTTTTCTGCAGGTCTTAACATGTGGATTTCCTCCTTTGGAGGATAGAGATAAGTCACTGCAAGTACTTGCAGGACATGACTTTTTCGGTGGTGGTACTTTTACAAAAGAGGAAACGGTATCCTTATGATGCTCTCCTTGTATTCACTTAATCAAGTTTATTATTTTTACGAAACCTGCAAGTTCTTATGGTATCATACTCCAATGAAATTGTATCTTTCCTATGCCTTTTTAATAGATTAGACTGGAAGAGATGGAGAAAAGAGCAATAAATGACATGTTTGTCATACTTTCTGATGTTTGGCTAGACAATGAAGAGGTAATTTCCAATGTGGATTTGTTTCTATCATTTTCTTCATTTCCTCTAGCATCTTGTTATTAATATGAAGCTTGATGAAATCTTGATGCTGTTTTCCCTAGAGAAGGCTTTGACAAAGGTAGAGACTGTTCTGGATGGTTTTGAGAGCGTGGAAGTGGTTCCTTCCTTATTTGTTTTCATGGGAAACTTCTGTTCTAGGCCATGTAACCTTTCATTTCATTCTTATTCGAGTCTCAGGTGAATTCCACTTACTATGTTGTATTTCATTCATTGACAGAGATAACTAGAAGTCTGGAATTAGGATGTTTAGCTAGGATCAGATCACATTATTTGATGATTATAATTAGTTTTAATAAACATTGTTGTTACTACTTAAAAAAGGATATTTTATTGTTACCTAAGGATATACATAATTAGAAAACTTAATATGCAGAATGCAGTTTGGAAAGCTGGGGGAAATGATTGCTGCCCATACACGGCTGAAAGAGCAGAGTCGATTTCTGTTTATTCCAGGTCCTGATGATGCAGGTATTGACATTGTTGGTTATATTACTCTCGCTCGCTATTTTCTTCTTCATGTGTTATACATCACTTTCAGCAATTTCTTCCAGGTCCTTCTACAGTTCTTCCTAGGTGCCCTTTACCGAAATATTTAACTGAAGAGCTCCAAAAGCACATACCCAATGCCATATTTTCAAGCAACCCTTGCAGGTTAACGTTACATTTAAATATTATTGCACGAGCATATTCATTAATTGTGTATTTTGGGCTCTATAATTCTTTGGGAAACTGATTGTTTTTACAACGTGCATCTGTTTGGCTACAGGGTCAAATTTTATACCCAAGAAATTGTATTTTTCCGCCAGGATATGCTGCATAGAATGCGTCGCTCATGTTTGATGTCTCCTTCTATAGAAGAAACTGATGATCATTTTCAACATGTATTTTTTCTACTTTATTTTCTTAATAGTTTTTAGTTTCTTGATTTTTTTTTATAATATTAGTTTCTAAAATCTTAAACTCACGGATTTTTGGTTTAAATTGCAGCTTGTTGCTACCATAACCCATCAAAGTCATCTCTGTCCACTACCCCTAACTGTTCAACCTATTATTTGGAATTATGACCATTGTCTTTATCTTTATCCAACTCCACACACGGTATTGCTCATATTTGAATTTTTGTTGTGGCAAAAGATATTTAAATCATGCTAAGAATATGAAGGGTACTTTGCAAACTGACTGCATATTCCAATTTTTGGGTAGTGTCGGAATTGAAGGGTCGCAGATTAAATTTTCGTGCAATACCTGAATGGCTGAATCTCTAAAATTCATATATTGCATTTTTTGTTCATTGTCATGGGGTATTTGTTAGAATACAGTGGGTAAATTCTGTATATCTGTGTATCTGAATCACTGCATTTTTTAACTTGAGGGAATAGTATATATTTGAACAGTAAAAGTCTTAATGTTTTGAAAAAGGAAAGCCAAAATTTACCCCCTAAAACTGGAAGTATTAACAATTTCTTACATCTTCACTTTCTATTCTATTTGGCATCTCACATCTCAAGACCTTGAAATAATTTGTAATAAACGTAAGAAATGGTGACTGTAATCTGTCATTTTCGAACGACTAGTTTACTTTATTATATTTTATGTCTCAAAGCCATAAAAGAATGTTCTTATGCTGATTATGTTTTGTCGTGATATCTTGATGCAGATAGTTTTGGGTGACAGAAGTGAGCAGAAAGCATTCAAGTACACAGGAATCACTTGTTTTAATACTGGTTCCTTCTCGATTGACAGCACGTTTGTGGCATATCGCCCCTGCTCTCAGGAAGTTGAATTGTCAGCCTTGTAGTAAACTTGGCATAATTAGTGTTGTTCTCATCCTCTAATCATTAGCATCTCAGACATGCTGACTTTGCTCTCTTCTTTCGAGAGATATACAGCCATTAAATAAAGCTGCAAATATGGAGTTGCTTCCTTTTCCTCTTGGGAAGATTGAAATCACAGCCGTAAGCTGTAATTCTATTGTATCATATAAATTACATTGTTAACCAGGCAAAATTGTTGTGTCCTAGGTATCTGCTAATCTAGATAGATCTAGTTGAAGCTGTGTATTTTCTATGTAGATAGATACTACTTGTTAGTGCATACTACAAAAGATTTTTATACATAGAGACTTAGCTACGATATGCAATTGTTGAATTATCAACCAATTATTTCATGCTTTATTCACAGGCATAGCTTGATAATAGACTCGTCAATTTCCATCATGGTCATAGGTATGAAATGAGGATTTTCAAGCTTTCGATTCTGCATGTTATATTATGATTAGTAGTTTGAAAGTTTCTAACATTAATTATTTTTGCAATGAATTGTTACGTTAGCCTAGTTCTTTAGTACGTCCATGGCGATGGTCCCAGCTTGCGTGTACTTTCTTTGAAGGCCACGTGGGTTCTTATGTGTTGGGTATTACAAGGTGAATATTCTTTTTTTCAACTTGATTTATTTCATTGACAAGACTAGGATTCGAATCCTGAAAAATTTGGACGTGGCTAAGTAATTGTGTGTTTACTTGCATAATGTATATTTTGTTTATTGTATATATTTAAAATGGCCAGAATGGTGGAATTAATTAGTTTGTCATTGTCATGTGGTCTGGGTTCAATACTACGAAATGAATTTTTGCTTGAACGTTATGTGCATACTACGAATAATAGAAACGACCATGACATACTCATTAATTTCCATCAACATCGTCACTACGAAAAGATAATTCTCAAGCTTTCCGGGTTGTTTTGATTAGTAATTTCAAAGCTATGCTCATTACTAATTTCGGTGAGTTGCTTGCATGGTACCCTATATTTATCATTCATGTCTGTGACTAGTTAAATAATTTAATAACTTTTTATTATCATTAAATCAAGAAAACATTAAATATATTTTGTTTCTTAAAATTAAATATATTTATCTTCTTTATATGCGTATCATAAGGATCAGAAACAAAGCATTACATTAAGGGTGAATTGTTTTTATGAAAAATTATCCTTCAAAGGGAAAACAAAAAAGAAAATTAATCCCCAGAACAAGGTTCTCAAAACAACTTACATTAAAGTTTTTTTCACGGAAGATTTAAAAATTATGAGTTAACCAATATTACAAAGATATCTCTTATTGTTTATTTTCTTTCTGAGGACTGGTTTTTATCACATTAATTAATAATTTAAGACAATTGAAATAATAAAATTAATGTTCCATTGAAAATTTAGCACAACACTTTATATGATTTTTTGCCCGTTAAATAATCCCTTATAAATGGAGTATTATTTTGTAGAACAAACCATTCCCCCATGTTTATATTTTGCATTTGAATCGTATCAATGCATTCCTCAACAAAATTAATCCTCTGTCCTGCACATTCCTAGTCATTGATTGATAGTTACTGTTATTGATTGTGACTGAAGGAAGAGATTTTGCTGGGCAGAAAATCCTGGTAGAGATGCAATAGAGGATACATGATCTACAATCTAATGGTAGTACTGCTGCTCATTATAGTCACAATTTTTTTCTCTAGCCTTTAGCCTTTTTGTTGCAGTAAGTGAGACGTATAAGACTGCAAATGTTGAAGCAAGATAGTCAAAAGCCGATACCTAAAAAACAGAATCCTTGTTTAATAGTGGCTAAGCTAAATTTTACACATTTGAACATGCTGACCAGAGAATCTCATAGTCATTGCCAGTAATCAGTAGGATTGCAAAAGGACCCATGAAAAACCTAATATTGATCACTATCTAACCCCAATCCTGACTTTCGTTTTCAGATGTTGCTATAGCCAAAAGCTGAAAGCAAACATTTTACACCTCCACCAATGTGAAACATGAATCAAAACTGTTCCAGAGAAAAATGGTTCAAACTTCCTTGACTACTTGGAATACATGGTAACAGAATATCGCTCAGCTCACTGAATTGACCAGTCTTCATTTCACAAATGGCACCCCTGACGGCACGCCTTGGGCATATTCCTCATACTGTGTTCCAAAAAACTGTTTCAGAAAGAATTCTTCGTAAGGTATTCGCTTAGCAAAAAAACGCCAAACAACTAATGCAAATGCAATAGTTGATACGGGATTGCAAAGCATTATTTGAGTGCCAACAGACCAAAAGAGGAACCCACAGTACCCTGGATGCCGAATGTATCTATATATACCATGAGTAATCAGCTTGTGATTATCATCATGGTATATCCTTATAAGATGTGTAAAGGCTTTCCCAGCTGTTATAATTCCCATCTTCCTTACAACTTCCCCAATCACAACCAGTGCCAGACCCAAATCACTGATCACCCAGTGTTCCTTAATCTCAGGTACTAAAACAATCTCAATGATGTATTCCAGCAACGAAAGGATCATCGCCAGAACATAGTGCTTGCTAATCAAAAGAGACTTTACAGTTATATTTGATCTCCCATGAATGACAGCTGCTAGAAAATATTCAGAAATGTGAAAGAAGACAACTGCAAAGAACATTTGAGATAACTGTCTGGAAGCTGTGTAGTTGAGGATTTCTGTCATTTTTTTTCAAACAGAGTCAATATGTATAGCTTGTTTGCAGTCTGGTTAGTTTAAATGTAATTTGATATGCCACAAAAAGACTTGGCTGATGAGGTACAAGTCAGACCTGAAAAAGACACTTTGTCATGCAAAATTAGTATTGGAAATTCAATTCCATCACCAAGAAAATGCTTCAAGAAGGACATCTGTAAAAAATTAGATAAGGATGGATCAAAACAACAGAGTTAATTCTCAAACAGCAAATTCTGGGTGTGTTTCAAATAAGATAGGGTCATTCAAGATAAACTTCGGCAAAAGCACTTGCATGAAAAGAAAATAAAAATGCGTATGTTAAAAATCAACTTCTGCAGAAGCTAGTGTGAGAGAATATTTACAATGCATATCCCCATTCTAGTTTTTAAAAAAACAAACTTCAATTTTTCTTCTCCAACAATTGTTTTTGGAGAAGTTTATACAAAAACAAAGATACAGATTCCAGTTTCAGAATACAGTCATGGTGTTTGGAGGGTATTACCACACTCATCAACAGATTCACGAACTAGATGAATTGTAACATAGGCAACCAAACCTTAATCCACAAGGAGTGGTTGCTTAAACAGATCAAACAACAACACAGGATTCTACAAAAAAAAGTCGATTTTTCAACATGTCAAGTCATAAACTCATAATAGCCAATCACAACCACCAATAAAATAAAAGGGCCCTCTATAAAGTGCCCAACCAACTTAGAACTTCGTCAAAAATTCATAAAAACCTAAACAAATTACCTTTCAAACTTCAGTAGCATTAATTTCTACGTTTACCTCGTTCTTTCAGTAATTAAAACATAGTTTCCTAGAAATTAACGAGGGCTGTCTAAAACAGCTCTAAAAATAAAATTACCCACAAATTTACAGTATGAACATGATGATACATCACAAGACTTAACCAAAAATGCACAATAGGCGAATGAATTAAAAATAATAACCTATTTCATAGTCACTGTATAACGAATACCCTAGACCTTTCCCAGTTCCCAGAATTATAGTTGATTGAAATACATAAAAATGAAAAAAAAAAAAAAAAAAAAAGAACGAAAATGGTACCAATCTACGAACCTAAAAAAACAAAAGAAGAGAGAAAGGAAATTGAAGAGGTATCCGGTATATAAATCGAAGCTTCCAGATTCGTACCGTGTCGGAATTGTTGAAATCGCAACTTTTAGAAAGATGATTGACCTTCAAATAACTGTTAGAAAACCCTAATTCAGGAACAAGAAGATGACTTGCACAAGCTTTCTTTTTCTTTCACATGGTTTTTCCTAATATAACTCTTGAAATCTCTTACATGTGTAAGAGTAATATTTCC
>Ga0209489_109270_pt1 | contig 12426 bp, 10 predicted proteins | sample SiratrowhiteBW_FD_187527 | JGI IMG/M metagenome (GOLD analysis project Ga0209489, IMG submission 187527) | Root nodule microbial communities of legume samples collected from California, USA - Siratro white BW (SPAdes) (version 2) | ecosystem: Host-associated > Plants > Roots > Nodule | place... | reverse complement strand
AACACAATTAAATTGGATGCAAAAACAATAAATTGGAATTGGACAGCAGTTCTGTTAACCCAGAAAACAATTAAGTAAAACTAAAAACAATATAAGAATACAATTTAGAATATTTCAGATACAATCAGATAAATAGTAAAAGCAGTTAACTGGAAAACACTCACAACAATACAAACTAGAATTGATGTATCAACCAAAAAGAATAGTATGCTTGACTCTTTTTGATACAACTCAGTTCACACGCATGTTTTGGGATGATTAATGCATTTTATTTTTGAATAGCCTTTATCCAAATAAGCATACCTTTGCATTATTTCCTTTGATTACCCTTGTCGAGCCTACATTCCCTTTTTTGTTTTGAAGCTCATTATAAGCCTTAAGTGAAAAATAATGATCACCCTAACCTTAGGAAATTTTGGAGCTTTGGAATTGTTTTGGAAATAAGTTCTTAAATAAGTGTGGAGGGGTGTGTGTGCTTAATTGGATGATGTTTCTGGCTAATTGGTTTAGGGTTTTTATATTGTTTATTCATATATATTGTTTTTATTTTCGTCAAAAAAAAAAAGAGAAAAAAAGTCAAAAAAAAATTGTTGAGGCAAAAGTAGATGATTGATTTTAGAGGTTTATTAGAGGTTTCTGGGTTTACTTCTTATGCTTATTATTGACTTATTCCCCATTGCTCCTCTAGTTCCTCTGGTTTTACCTAGTTATTCCATAATTTATTCCCTACCTTGTCCTTATCCCCATTATAACCCTAAAAAACCCTATGATCTTTATGTGTATGCGCATTGGGTGTTTATTTTAGAGGCTTGTCAAGCTAATTGTTGCTTGTTTTTCATTAGTGCCTTGAGAATATATATATACAGTAACCTAGACACTTGAGAGATACATTAATATAGTGCACCTTGTGAGATTCTGTTGCTTTTGATTCACCTCTTTAGCTAATTGATTTTCTTGCTATGCTTTGAATTTCTCAGACGATGTTCGTAAGTATCTTGCCTCTTCGCCTCTTTGTGTGTTAGATGTTATCTATTCCTTTCTTTTCTAGGATTCATTGAGGAGATGTAACGCCATCCATTTTTTGTTTGTTTCTATTTCTGTTTCTTTTTGTTGTGTCACTGTTTTTATTGGTTTTGGATTTATTCATTGCTCTGTATCTTGATTTGCCCTAGAGTGCAAAAGTCTAAGTGTGGGGGAATTTGATGAGTCATTATTTTCCCTTATTTAACTTGTCTTTCTGTATCTATTTTGATTAGTGATTTGTGCTTAACTGCCTATTATTTTCTCAATTTTACTATTTGGGCTTCATTTACCATAAATTCGTAATTTTAAATTAATTCAGATTTTTTGAGCTAATTTTTTTTACTATTTTTGGGGCAACTTTGGAATTTTATTGGGCATGAAAATTAATTCTAGAATTGAAGAGGAGCTGCCACATCACCACTAGATCCATATCAGATTTTATTTTTAGTTTTCATTTTCAATTTTTATTTTCAACTTATAGTCGTTGTGCCAGAATTGAAAAACAGGGGCCCATTAGGTTTAGTGTGGAGCACTGACTTAGGTCTAGCCGCCTATGAGAGGGGAGAGGGCAAACACGTAAGGAGCCAGTTCTTTATTCTCGAATTTTAGGAGATTCTAGTTGGGTTCTCTCTGGAAAAACTAGTTCTGTATTTCTTTTCTTTACAAATACGTTTTGTTTTCATTTTCAATTCAATTTTTTTCCTGTTTCAATTCCGTTTTGCATTTAATCTTCGTTTGCTTCTTTCGAATTTAATGAAAGGTTAATATATAAGGTTATCCTTTTGATTTAGATTGCAATGAAGCTTTAAGGTTGTTGTTGTGTTGTTTTTGCTCTCCTTGTCTCTTAACTCTTCATCATTTTATTTTCGTGATTAATGCTTTTACTATTTCATGCTTAATGTTTCAGTTAATATGAAATTTGTGTCTCTGTTCATGCTTAATGGAATGAGTCACGGGTTGCTGCGATGGAATGAATGATGGATGTGAATGCTTAATTTACATAAGGAAAACTTGTGTTAATTATCTCTTAGTTAATTAATTGGGTTGGAATTAGGGTTCAGTAAGTTGAGCATGAATTTATGTATCCTGTGATAAGCGGACAAGAGGGTAATCTAATTCGGTTAAGGACTTCTAATTCGGTTGTTGGTTTTTATTTTATTGAAATTATTTCACAACCTCCCTCTATGTGTTTAATCTTTCGACAGAAAACTAGGTCATTGGGAGATGACCTAGGAATCACTTTCTACTACTGCATTTACTTGACTGGATACGACTTTGATCACTTTCCCCACATGAAACCAGCTCTTATAGAATCCATTTTTTGATTCACAGACCACCTGTTCCTTTTCTTTGGTTTTCATAGTTTCCCATATTAAACTATGGTGGCAACTCCATCTCATTTTTCATCCCTTTCCATTTTTTCAGATCGTCGTTTGTCCGTCATCAACGAGGTCGCGACACAATGTATTAAATCTGGTGCAAAATAAATTGTGTTACTGTGCATATTTTTATTTTAAAATTAATATATTAGAGAATGTATAAACAAATGTATTTAGTGTTATATAAATTAAAATGTCACTTTAAGTTTACATCTGAATAATATTTATTTCATTTTCTCACAAATAATTAGTTTAATTAAAAATTGATACATGTTATTTGAGATATGTTACTTTAACTTTAACCGTTTAATTTGACTTTGACAACTTACTCTAACTTTGACATTCTAATCCTACACAATTTAATTTTTTATCCAAATATTATTAAACAAATAATTAAAACATAAACTTGATTTTGTTATCATCAAAACATAACATCAGAAACCATGTAATGAATGAGATCGTCTAATACATGAAACCAATGAGACCATCTAATGACTAAATACTTTAAGCTACTGAATTAGTACCTAAAAACATTTTAGATCAATTAGAATTTGATAAAGATAAGAAACCAATTTGAATCTAATTAATAGAGTTTCTAAAAATGCCTAATTTCATAATGTTAACCATACCTACGAGGACTTGATTTGAACAAATTTGAATTGTTTATTCATGAAATTAATCACTGATCAAATTTACTTAATTTGATAATCAATCAATCAATTTATCAATTAGACTCAATTGACAGAGTTTCCAACTTTTCCCCAAATCAATTTCCTTAAGAACCCTAATATGGAAAGTTTTCAAATTAATTTCAAAAATGTATTTGTATTCATTAATTGACTAAGACAAACATATTCACTGATCAATACAAAATCATATTGCATTTCAATTTTAGAAACAAAGAGAATTACATCAGATTGAGCCATTCTTGGTTTAGACAAACACTATATTCGTGCATTTTAGGTTTAATTCAATTAAATATTTGTTTTTCTTTTAATTATGTTTGAAAAATAATTAATTAAGGTTAAACAAAACTAGTCTAGTGGAAAAATGAATCAAGATGAGGCAAAAATTTATCTAGTTTTGAATAGATCGTCTAGTGTGAAGTGCTCGAACTGTTTAATGCCTTGTACTATCTAGTGCTTTGGTTGACTCTTTATTGCTTTGTTTGATCGTCTTATGGTCCCTTGACTTTCTATGGTCACCTTTGACTAGTTTAGGGTTGACTTTGATCGTTTAACCCTTAGATTGTTTGATCTAGTGAGCACTTTGAGATCGTCTAGTGCTCTAAAATACCTCATTCAATACCTATGTTCTTGATGCTTAAATCATTGTATACATTGTTGTTCATGACATAGAGATAATCAATTCCAAACATACACTTGGAGTATTTGATATCAGCAAAACCATGCTAGATGATTTGGTCATCTAAAGGGATACTTTCACCGTGTAATACACTACTTAGACCGTCTAATACTATTAGACCATCTAATGGTTCAACAGTTGACTCAATTCGGCCTAATGCTACTCCCTCAAAAAATATAAGTCTTTATCAAACTTATTTTGTATACCAGTTATTGCATTATGGAGATTCTCTGCGTTATTTTGACAAAAACCTCTATTTGTACTCTCAGGGCTTCGTCATTTTATGGATTCATCTTCGGTGATGACACGACAATTCTGCGTTTTGTAAGCACCATAAGACTTATGGTCTAGGAATGGTTTTACTCGGATCAAACGGTAGGCATGAAATGTTTTTACCAAAAAAGAATGTAGATCTCTCGAGGTGAAGAAAGGTGGTTTGTTAGCCAACCGTGTTGTGACTTCAAGATATCATCGTCAAGGTTGTTGAAGATCATGAGGGAAGATCCACTTGCAAAAAAATCCTCCAACACTCAAGTCAATGAGAACAAAAAAATTGTAAGCATGTGAGCATGAGAATTTAGTGAATATTCTGGATGAGATTGATTTGTATTTATAAGCCTTTTTGGGTTTGAGCTGAGGTTTTCAGTAGATATTTAAAGTAAATGAGAGATATGGTTGATTATTAAATATATATTTATCACTCAATCAATTATCACTATATCAATATCCAAGTCATTACAATTACATCTATTTTAATTAGATTACATCCATTTTAATTGGACTACATCCAACTTGATGGGATTACACTCAATTTAATTTGATTTTATATTATTATTATTATTATTATTATTATTATTATTATTATTATTATTATTATTATTATAATTTTTATTATTATATATCTTAAATACATTTATATCGTTTTCATCATTGTTCCTTTTATAAATATATTATTATGTTATTATAATTCACTATTTTAGTGTGAATTTGTCACTTAAAGACAACTATCATATTCTAATAAAATTTAAAACTAACTCATATATATTACATGTATTTTTAAATACTTCATTAACTAAATAAAAAATTTATATTAACTTTAAGTATCACTTTTAATTTATCTTACAAACTCATGTTAAAACACAAAAACAAATCTTTATCTATTTATATTACATTCATAGGTTAAGCATATATTAAATTTAATATATTTTTACGTATACATATGTTTTTGCTTAAAATAAAAGAGCACAAATAGTTTACTCAACACACCATCTATAAATATTATTGTTCTTCCCATATCCCATTTAATTGTCATCCTCCAAGTAAATCTACAACTAATTCATGTACATCTCATTCGTACTTTAATTACTTTATTAATTAAATTAAAAATATATATTAAACTTAATTATCACTTCTCAATTATATTAAAATCAAATAACAAATACACTAGTAGAAAAAAGGCCTTCATCGTCGGTTCTGAGAGGCCTTTGTCGTCGGTTTTCGAACCGATGTTAACCCAGGAGACGTTGAATCAGACGTCGGTTAAACAATCGACGTCATGTAGTTCCCCACCACGTCGGTTAAGACCAGATAACCGACGTGGTGATTTTGCTGGAAATTAAAAATAGAAGAAGCACCATATCAGTTTTAGCACCAAACCGACGTGGTGCTTCTTCTGTTCTTAATTTTAAGATACACCACCACGTCAGTTTTGACCATAACCGACGTGGTGATTCGATCACAATGACGGTTTTAGCCATAACCGACATTGTGCTTGTGTTTTTTTAAAATATACAAAATAAATAAGCTACTAACCTCCTTGCATCAATTTCAGAAACTAGCCAAATTCATTTCAATACACAAAATGATATGCAATTGTAGTTCTTAGTTAGTATATACACTAATTTACACTAAAATCTACTTATAATACAATAATAAGTACTTCTAATCTACACTAGGATTGACTCCTAACTTTGAGAAAGTACTTTGCCTATTCTTTTTGAATTTCTTCTATATCATTCTTGTCCAATGACTCTATATTTTGAAAAACCTGAAATAAATACAAAGTTTAACCTTAGAACTTTAAAATTAACAAACATTTGACATATTTACAAACTCATAAGAGAAAAACTTACATGCTCCCAAGAATCCATGATCCCAGCTCTTGCTATGGTTCTCATCCAGTGCATAATGTAATATCCACATTCCCAACTTCCTTGTTGCTTATTGCACTTTCATTAAAGTTTCAATCGTCAAAAATTTGAATAATGCTAATTTTAATAAAGTTAATTACATTTAGAGTTAAATACCTTAGTCTGTATCTATTGGAGGTTTTGGGTTATGGATGAAGATCTCCCGCAAAGAACCTTACACACATTCATTGCACTAAAATCCAAATTTTTTTAGTAAATTGCTTATTTATACATAAAATAGATATATAATACTTAAAGTTAATTAAATGATACCTTTGTACAATTTGTTTCAAATCGTTTTGTGGCTTCTTATGCAACGAACGAAACCAAACAATTGTGTTATTCGCTAGACACACAAGCATCAGCTGCCAATGAGACCTAAAATAAGAAAATGTATTAATAATGTAATATATTCAACATTACTTAAGATTAAAATATAAAGATTTGAAACTTACTGATGGATAATTGGGGCAAAGTAAATTCTCTTCCTCGATTCTGAAATCCAGTTTTGTATATAGGTCTTAGTGTCAATCATTTTATTTCCAGGCCTTTATAAACATTGTGGTTCAAAAAATCCATAAATATCAAGATTTTCTGTGTTATAAACTAAATCATTTATATACCTGCATTGTGAAAATCAATGTTAGTAATAGGATAAGTTGATGAAATAAATAATTAGCAAACATGTAGAAACGTATACTTACATCATCCAAAACTGAACTATATTAATGTTTAACAGCTGGGAACCACCAACTAGTTCCCAGATGTCTTGCATCAGTATATATAGTGGGACACCTTCAATCCTAAAGATAGATGCTTTCCAAGGAATTTGAGCTGGATTATTAAAATACTCGTTGAGTATACGAGTCAACTCTTGAAGTGGATTCACTTCTGACTCAGCTGGTGGAGACCTAGGACTTAAATCATGAGCTGGTGATTTCCCTTTACTCCATTGGTCCTGTAACACAAACAAAATGTATTAATTAACATTAACTGTGAATTTAAATAAGATTAAGGCAAATCGCACTACCTGAGTCCTTTTAGAAATGGCCTATAGTAGATGTGTAGGCCACGCAATAAATGTACCAAGGGCCTCTCCCACAAGTCTAACCTCTGATGTGGGCATAGGCACCTTGGCGTCTGCCTGTCTAACTTCTTCGACGACCAATCTACCAAAATCATCTGCAAGTGGTACTGTATGGAGTGTCGAAGATGTGGGAAACACTCTCCCAATCGCCACCAATCGAGGAGGATCTCCAAGAAATAATTTACACCGATATGCGGTATCAGTGTTGGTGTCCTCCTCCTCCTCCTCGTCTGATGCAGCACAACTCCCCTTTGTGCTAGCTCTCCCACGTGTAGGTACTACTACACGTGGGAAGTATTTCATGCAAAAATTCAAGTAATTTAGTAAAACTTCTATCAGTCCATTCATTTCTTGCCTTCATATTAAATAAACGTAATACTGCTGACAAACGTGTGAAACTTGAACAATCGGAATACAATTGTGTTAGTGAATCATCTTTCAAAGAATCAAACACATGGGCTTGGTGGACACTCTCTCCTCCAATATCACGAATCATGTCATCTATGCAATCTTCAGAATATAAATTAGAATGTTCACATTGATTTTGCTCAAATGCATATAGTAAGTCTAGAACTTCACCATGCCAAGTCTACGTTGTATAGTTCTTCAAGAAACTATCACAAAGAACATGCTCTCTTATCAACTCAATATCTAGTCTTTTTAAATTCACACACTTCACACATGGACAGTAATATCTTTCATTTATTGTTGCTCCATTCCGTTTAGCAAATTCTAAAAATTCTTCAACACCTTTCTCATACACATCACTGATCCGATTAGCATTTATCCAACTTCGATCCATCACTACATTTAGTGAAAGATTTTCATACTGATTACTTTATGTCCAAATAAACTAAAACATTGTCGGGGGTCGAACATCCCCGGACTCAACCCAAATGCCTTTCTTATTTATCAAACTATACACAAATACCATTTCAATACAAACAAGCATTTCAAACTTACAAGCATTCTAATATGTATTCTAATATTCAAGAATGCTAAAAAAAATACAAATTGTCGGGGATCGAACATCCCCGGACTCAACCCAAATGCGTTTGTTATATATCAAACTACAAACAAATAGCATTTTAATAAACACAAGCATTCCAATCAACAAGCATTTCAATATTCAACAATGATCAAATAAAATACAAAATAATGGTTCAATACATACCTCTTGTAGAGCAGTGGTGCAGCGGCGGTGGCTTTACAAAGTGATTATCTCCAAAAGGCAAATGCAGCGAAACAAACACTTGCAAAACAATCAAAACCAAACAAATAGTCCATAAAAAATCTAAACTAGTGAAATGAAACAAAAAGAATGGAGAAATGAAGCTTATAGCGCAATGTCTACCTCAAACGAAGCTTCAACGAGAATGGCACCGTTCAAAGCAACCAACCAACTGTAATGAAGGAGGAAACCACAAATGGAAGTGAAGGAAGAAGAATGGAGGTCGAAAATGGTGAACAAAGGCTCGGAACAGTGAAGGAAGGAGGGCGTGTAATGGGAGAAAGAAGAAAAAGTAAAGGAGAAAACGCACGCTGGGAGAATAAAGAAGAAGCATAACGTCGGTTAAGAGGGGGTAACCAACATTATGCTCACTGACATCGGTTGGGAGAGGCCAACCCATGTCATGCAAACCCTAAATTTACCCAAATCCAGCCCCAATTCACCCTAAATTTGTTCGCTGCACACATAACGTTGGTTACTGGGCTAAAACTGACGTCATGCAACCTCCACATAACGTCGGTTGGCCTCTCCCAACCGACGTTATGCATTCATCGCAAAAAAAATTAAAATTTAAAATTTTAATTTTTATCGTGTTTTCGAGAACGGTTGTAAGTGGTAACCGGCGTCATGTATGTATACCAACATCGGTTTATTAAAAACCGACATCATAATGTTCATTTATTTACAAAAGTACACCGCATTTTTGACAAAGTCGATTTTTTGGTTTAACGAACTTTGTATTGATGAGGTAGAAGCCTTTTTTTCTACTAGTGATATTTACTCATTCATATTAAACACAAATATTTTAAAACTTAAGCTTGTATTACACTCACTTACAAATTTATCTCATACCCTTATACCGAACTAAAAAGACAATATTTTACAAAAAATTTCCTTAAAAGCCTAAAATATGATTTTAAAATCTGATTTCTCTTTTAATTTATTTTTCTTTAAAAAGAAAGTGAAGTCTGATAGAAATCCCAATTTCTCGAATCCATAGAAATTGAATACCTATCACACACATTACTCAATTAATTAAGCTAAACCATCCTGAATAGTTAACTGGTAGCAATCTTCATTGTGGTAATAAATGCAAATATTAATTTTAAAAATAAAATAATAAATAATAATTATAAGTTTTGTATTTGAGCTTAAAAGAGTAAAAAGTGAAATACTTGATTTTATTAATGATTTTTTTTTGTTATTTCTCTCTATTCACGTTTAAAAGATAAATTATTTTACCACTTTACTCTAGAATCGTATGTGTAAATAATAATTTAACCTGTTTTAACACGTTAATTGTTAAAATAACAAATAATACATAAAAGACGTCGATCACCGAATTCAAGCTGAAACTTGCTATCCCACGTGAAACCAAATTTTATCTCTTTAATTAAAAAAAAAAATGTCTAACAACCATTTCGGTTCATGCAAAAGTGATACTTTATCTTTTTATTTAAAAATTAAATAATATACTTGTCAAAAACACACCATAAATGTTTGTACGAACTCAATAAAAAATATGAACAAAAGTACGTGCTTTCACACGTAATAAATGTTTTCATGGGTACAAATATGAAAATGATCCTTTTTCCGAGTATTTTTTTATTCCTCCCTTTCTCACCTCTGTCCTGCATTTCTTTCGTCACTATAAACAAGAACGAATCTAAGATTTAAATAATGAAATTGTTTAAGTTTTTATAATCACAAGATCAGGGTTCCCACTGAAAATAATGACATTAAAACGGATTAATAAAATTTAATGTAGTACTAATGCATTAAATGTCACATTAGATGTAGGACTAATTACTTTTCATTTTCAGGTATCATGATTTTATTACTAATTCTTATCTAATTATTTTATTTGCAATTTATTCGTTGTTTTCACAATACTTTTTTTTTTATCTTCAATTAAATATATTTTAAGAAAACAAATATTTGTTCTTGGGTCCAGCATCATCTTAACCAAAATTTGAGAGCTATAGGGATATCTTTAAAAGGCTCTTTGTCTTGTACCGGTAAAATTTGAAATTGTGAGGTAGGTGAATTTTGTTGTACGTGCCACCACGACATAAGATAAGATTGCACTTTTGATGCAGACAGAACAAAGTTTCTATGTAGTGGGAAAGTGAGACATATAAATTTACGATGATTTGTCTTTTTAGTAAGTGAAGCAGTCTACAGATAATCCAAGTATGTCACGTAATCACTAGCCTTGGTTGATGAGTTAAGTATGAAGACTTAATATCGTTTCATTTTTCTTTTCAAAATTTGACTTCCAAACCAAATGTGATAACTAAGATCTTGGTACCAACCATTTCCGTTCATGCAAATACTATTTTACTGTTAATTTTATTTTTTTTTAAAACGATGAATAAAAGTTTAACTAGTTTTTTAAGGATTATTCTAAATCTTCCCCAATTTATCATAAAAATCTCAGGGTATTATTATTGTTTCTCTAGGAAAGGAAATTCTCTGTCCTCCCTTGTAATTATATTCGGATTATATTAAATTATACGCATATCTTTTCTGGTTTTAAAGTAAAAATTCAGTCGTCTTATATTTTTAATAATATAAAATTCACATAATTTAGTCTTAAAATAAAAATTTATCTTTCTAAAATTTATTTTATTAAAAATTAAATAATATGCGTGTATAATTCATGAAATATATACTCATGACCATATCAAAGTGAAATGATAAATATAAAATTAAAAATAATGAAAAGAATCTTAATGACAATATAAAATAATATCAAATTAAAGATATACTAAATTGAGTATTCTTAGTTATCATATATATAATTGTTGAAATATTCACAAACATTTAGCACGAATTTTTTTTGGTTTTATTTAAATAAAGAGAAGTATTAAAAACATGATTAAATTATGATAGTTAAAATATACCGATTTCAACTTTCAATATAACACTTTAGTTTATCTTTATGGTAAACCTCCAAAGTGATGTAATTTTTATTTGAAGTATTTTTTTTATTTATTTTTGGATATAGGTAAATTATGCATAGGAGACACGGTATCATTGTGAATAAACCTTGACCCTATTAGATGATTTAATTTAATATTAAATGAAATCTTGAAAAGAGAACACAAATTTAGTTTACTAGATGAAATTGTACAGCTAAGATTTTAATTAATGAGTTAATTAAAATCATGAGAATAGTGCACCATTTTAAGATGGTTAATATTCTCCACCTATTTCTCTTTTTTGTGTTTTTGCATATATGGTGTGTTGCTATTGTTTTAAAATAAATGGACAGTTACAAAGTCATTTTATTTATTAATAAATATGTAATGGTTGAAATTAATTCTTATTAAGTAATTAAATAAATGTGAAGTTAATTTGAATATAAGAGTGGTTATATTGTGAAGAAAAATTACCTAGATATAATTTAAAAACTAACAATAAATTTATTTTAAAAATTATATAATATTTTTAAATTTTTCTTTCTAAATTTATTGCTAAATTTCAATTTTATTTTAAATTATTTCTATATTAGTACCTAAATTCAAATATTCAACTTATAGTTAATTTTGCTAAATATATTTTATTATTAAATTTTAATTTTATTTTATTTTTCTTTTCAATATCAAACTTACTCTTAATTTAATTCAAATTTTATTTTAATTATTACATATTTATCAATAAATAAAACAGTCAGTTTTGTAATTTTACATTTATTTTAGTTACACAGTACACCTGCCAAAAATAGAAATAGTAGAAGAAAAATGGGTGAAAAATATTAACCACCATAAAATGGTACACTATTCTGACAATTTTAATTAACTCATTAATTCAAATCCGTAGGATTTTCTCTAATAAACTAAAATCTTATTATCTTTTCATGATTTCATTTATTTCTTCACATTGATATGGTAAGCACCATTTATTCATATCCAAAAATAAATAAAAAAATACACACAATTTCATATTATAATTACACCAGTTTGAAAATTTTGAAAAATTTGCCCTATAAAGGTCATTAATTGTGATTTCTTGAAATAAGATAAAATAATCTATGAGGGAAACTCTATTATAAACATTTAATCTATAAGGTGATATAAATCTAATATAAAAAATGAAATCACTTTTGATTGTAATAATGAAGTATATATATATATATATATATATATA
>Ga0209489_109269_pt1 | contig 12427 bp, 3 predicted proteins | sample SiratrowhiteBW_FD_187527 | JGI IMG/M metagenome (GOLD analysis project Ga0209489, IMG submission 187527) | Root nodule microbial communities of legume samples collected from California, USA - Siratro white BW (SPAdes) (version 2) | ecosystem: Host-associated > Plants > Roots > Nodule | place: USA... | reverse complement strand
CCAAAGGTTCAAGGGGGTCTAAACGAACTTTCGTTCTTTCAATAGCCCCTTCTTCGGACCAGTAGCCCTGCGACCTTGGGTGTTCCAGCCGATATACAAAAACGCCTCTATATCTACTTTTACCAGATGCCACCGGCGGCAGAGCCGCGCTGATGGCTCTGATACCAGTTGATACCAGAGTCCAGTCGGAAGGCAGATAAATAAAGCATTTTTAGAGAAAACTGTAAAAGTGTGACTGAAAATATATATATATATATATATTAAGAAATAATTTTGTTTGGACAAAATTGGGGGTTTGATACCCTTTATTTTGAGTCTTCTTGAGAAGAAATTTAGGAGATAATCTCTATAACATATACTCAAACTTCATGAATATTGTTTAGTCTTATTTAGCTTGGAGTCAACATTGAGCTTATCATTTGATACTCTTTCACTTCTTTATCGGACATTTTGATGCTTATAAGATGAAGTGAAATGTTTGTTCAATGTTCTTTCATTTGCTTTTGAATCTTCAACTGATAGATGTTGTTGTAGATCAACAATTTGTTATCATCTAATAGATAATATGTTGATATGATCTTATATTCATCTTATCTGATGTAGCTACATGCTTTGTTGGTTTAAACACTTAGTCAACATTGTAAGGTAACTTTTTCCATAATACTTTTAAATATTGTAATGCACATTGGCTTTTGAATATTCTCAACTCTAAACTATTCACTATTGTGAATTAATAATCACTAAAGCAAAGAATGTTTATTTTCATATCCACTTGTGTGATTGTGAACCATGTAATCTAACAACATTCTTCTATCATATAGTCTAGAGAGATTTTTGTATACTTTGTCTGGAGAGGTCTCCTGTATTCGTGTTTAGACATACAAGAAACTAAATATATTACTTGAAGAGTATTAAGCATGAAGAGATATTGTTTATTTAAAAAATTTAAAAATACTTTATATACTTATTATAAGTCAAAAAGTGATAACAATAATATTTATAACTTATTTTATATAGTACAATTATTTTTTTAACATTAGAAAACTGGGCATAGCTCAAGTTGTAATCAATAAATACAAATATGGTCTAATTACTCAAATTTTCTTTCCATATTCATTGTTTGTTGGCTATCCACTTCAAAGGGCTTGTGAATATTTTTTATATATATAGAATTATGAGACGATCTCAAGAGCTACATTCAGTCTCTTTGCAAACTATCAAAGAAATTATCTCGAGAACAACAAATTCAATCAATACAACCATAATGAATTCTTGCACCTTGTAAGAACAACACCTCTGCACCCTATAGAGACACTTATATGCAATGCAGAACCCTACTGCACTTCTATAGATGTAAACCTTATACAATTCTAGAAAAACAACTCATAAATACAATGAATTGAGAAAATCAAAACATATACTACAAATTCACATCAAACGAGTGGATGAGAATGAATGCATGAGCTTCCCTTGTGATCCAGAACTAGAGCACGAAGACTTTCACCAATGATGAGCTCTAAAGATTCACAATCTTGATCTTCTTGAATTAACCCACTTCAACGCCAATAGATTTTTTTCAAAGTATTCTCTGTATTCACTCAAAGGGACGCTCAAATTTTTCACTTTTTCTCATAAGTGAAGTGGGTAAAACTAAATATGTTTTATATAGAAAAACAATTTTAAAATAGAATAACTATAACCATTCAATCGATTGAAAACAAAAATCAATCGATTGAATTTCTGTCAATAGTAAATTTTAGCAAACTGATTTTTGAAAACAATTAGTTATAAGTACTTTGACAAAGTGATTTTTGAAAATGATTAAGACCCACTTAATTCCAATTTTATATGTTTAATCTTAATGGATTTTTAAAGCTCATTCCAATGGTTCAACGTGCATGTTTTGGTTTGGGTCACACTCACACACACCCCAAGACTAGAGCAACTCCAAATGATCTTCATTCTTAGTCAAAGATGACTTCATAAAATACCATACAAGTAGTAGTGCTAACACTTTTTATGACAGTGGATGTTATATCACACATTAGTATAGTCGCTGAAGCAGGTTACAAGATTATTTATGATTCCATCATTAATTTCCAATTTCGTCTTTATGCTAACAAGTCTTGCTCCTTCTTGGGTTTCAAGCTCGGACTACAATGATAGCAGTGTGGTGGGACAAACCCATTAGTGATAGAAACAACAACAGAGGTGTCGAAGAGGTGATAATTTTCTAAAAATTTAATTTTATATCTTGTAGAGGTGGGAAAAAATTTACCTAGCCCCATGGTGGCCACCAATTTGTTCTAGCCACAGAGGTTTTTAATTGCTCCCTGGGCTAATCCAAATAGAAGTTGTTCCATTTATTAAGAATTGTCTTATTTTATAACATTATTATTTTTCTAAACAACTGTATTCAAGTACTAAATATTAACTGATTATAACTTAATAGATGAGTGCGTTTAATTTGACTTCCAAATTGTTGTTCATGATACTTGATAAATATGGAGTTGGTTTTAATAATCTTAACAAATTATTATTTCTTTCCACTGGTGAAATTATTGGCCTCACATTTTTTGTGAAATAGGATTAACGTTTAAATAAAGGGTTAGTAGACCCATACCGCTTGGCCTGTCTTTGGATAAAAGGGTTATACTTCGCACCTCCCTTTTTACTAAGCACACCATCCAGGCCCAGGAGATGAAACTAATAATAATATTATTATTATTAATATTAACACTATAATATTAATAATATATTATTAAGCATAATGCTAATATTATTATTATTAATAATATTAATTATAATAATAATAATTAGTATAAATAATAATATTAATTATTAATATTACTTACGTATCTGTATCCGTATATAATTTACCTACAAATAATTATCTACAATTTTTTCATAGGTAAATTACCTATGAATTTAATTCATACGTAATTACTTGTGAATTTAATTCATACGTAATTACCTGTGAATTTTAGCTACTGATTTGAATTTATAGGTAATTACCTATAAATTTTACCTATAAATCTAAATCCTTATGTAATTACCTACAAATTCGGATCTGTAGGTAAAATTCGTAAGTAATGCTAAATTTTGATACCGCATATAATAACCTGTAAATAACTTGAAAATTTCTTGTAGTGTGTGACAAAGTGGCATAAGAAACAAGTTAAGTGTCGCCACGTCACCTTCCATGTGTACTAACCCTACCTTGCATGGCAATTTAGGATTTTTTACCTAGACGCTACCTTCTCTTTCCTAGGGTTAGGGTTGGTGCTCAACAAACTTTAGCCCATTTACAAGGTCCAAAATTAAAACCCTACCCTACCTGGTCTAAAATACAAGGTGCAAAATAAATTCTACAACCAAATACAAGGCCTAAAATAAATTATACACTACTTTATACAATTTTTGCAAGTAAAGATCTTGCAATCTTGATGCTTTAATATTTGTGGAGTGATCTTCTTCAATGATAAACTTGGGCCTAAATATCTTATTTTAGAACCAAACAAGACCAATTAAGCTCAAACTCCTTGTAAGCTTTAAATCAATTCTCTAACTTTATGACCTCTTTATTTTGTTTGCAGACTTGGAGATGGTTTGTCATTAAATCCTCCCTCTTTGAAAATATTTGTGCTTAGATCTTGCATGAAGTTCAACGACTGCAGATTTTATTTGTTCATTTTTAGGTCCCTCCAAGATCAAAGATAATCTTGTAGAAGAAATCAAACTGTAAAATAAATAATATTTGTACATAAAATTTAAGGGAAAATATAAGAAAATACCTGTCTTCCAAGGTCAATGTAGCCCTTACCTGTTGATAAGAAATAGTTAACCCATAAAGTACATTTATATTTTTATAAGAAAATTTAACAAGATAATGCCCTTTGTCGCAATCAGGATCGTTAACAGGAGATTGCGGTCAAAAGAAAATAAAAAGGAGTATTATAGAAAGGGATAGAGAATGTATTAGCAACCTACAATGCCCGTCCTAAAATGATAGCTTTAATCAATGAGTAAAACGAATGTGGTTTGTTAGAATGTTTATTTTTTTCGAAAAGAAGAAACGAAAATGTAAGTAAAAACAAGAAATTATTTTTATTCTTTTTTGGCCCGACAAGGATCAACCTTGATCCTACGTATTTCCATAAAGGTTTTCTGTTCAGCTAAGGTTTTCTGTAAAGGTTTTTTCTTCAACTAGGGTTTCAATAAAGGCTCTCGACAAAGGCTTTCAATAAAGGCTTTTGGCAAAGGCTTTCGGCGAAGGCTTTCGGTAAAGGCTTTTAGTAAAGGCTTTCAGTAAATGTATTCGATTTTAGGTTAGAGGCATTTGATTTTGGGTTAGAGACATTCAGTTTTGGGTTAAAGGCATTCGTTTTTGAGACAATAATAAGCATTATCTGAATAGTATTTCGGTATATTTGAATAATTAATAAAAAGACGGGTCTATAGAAGATTTTTGACTTATTTAGGTTTATTGGAAGAAAAAAGATCTCAAAATTTAACACACTCGTAAAAAATGCAGCTCAAATATTTTAACAGGAAAATTATAATAGGTTGAAAATTTGAGGGGTTTCGGTGTCTTCCCTAGATAAACCAATAACGTATTAACACGTACATGTCTCATTTTTTAATTATTATTTTGATAATTCATTTAAATATAAACCTTATAAAAGTTACGTGTCTATAAAGGAAACAAATGAAGTAATACTATTTAAAAAAAGAGTAATACTTCTTTAACAACTAGCAAATTAATACTCTATTTAGTAATTTAATTTATATTGTAATTAAATAACTGAATTTAATATTTTATTATTATTTAAGGTTGTGAGATTGAAGTAAAAGAAAAAGCTGGATATTAAAGCAGCTTTTCTCCTTAAAAAAGAACATGAAAGAAGACTATCGATGTCAAAGTCTATCCCGTGTTTGTTGCATTTGCTACTAATGTCTATGGAAAATGAACAATTATAGCTGAACAAAATTGACGTACTAACCACTGTATATAATATGCAATGACTGCTCCTTTTGTTTTTTTCGATTATAGAATTACAATGGAAACTGCCTGGAAAGACGACGAAGACATAAAACGTATCCAGGAAGAGATTGTGTGCATTTTTCAGCTTCCTTAATTTTTAGAGTACCTTATAAAGCCTATAAATTTGCCATTGCCTCTTGTACCCTAATTACTTAGGAAGAGAAAGTGATAATTGATTTTCAAGTTGTGAAACCAACACCATCAACGAAACATGTCTCCCACTAATTCCAGGTATATTTGTTTTTACATGATTCTGTGGGAAATTTTTTATATATGTTGATTAAAGATATGATCAAAACATAAATAATATAGAGTCTTATCTCATAAATTAGCTTTCTGAACTTTAAATTATACAAATCCTCATATTTTATTATTCCTTTTAATCACGTAGAGATTCATTGTATTGAATATTGATTTGAACATAGATCACGGAGTAAAAGTAGTTCTTGCTCAGGAAAAGAAACGAGCATCTCACGGAGACGTGACAGTCCATCTCCTAGTAGGTATGGCAGTAGTAGGTATAGGCGTTCACAAGAGAGAGCACACAGTCGATCACCACGCAGAAAAAGCACTGAACGGTCATCACAAAGTAGGCGCAATTCATCACAAAATAGAAATGGAACAAGTCACGACCAAAAAGGGTATTATTTCAACCATTTACTTTAGTTGACTTTATTCTCTCATCAACATCTCAATCTTTCTATTTATGCTCAACTTAATTAACATTTTAGCCTGTGTTTCAAAATCCATTAATTTTAGCAAGAGATTCGACAGATGTAAAAAGCGAAAACCTTTGTTATTTTTCACTTATGCCATTTGGGTTGTGTTCATTGACTTTTAGTGGGGTTATATTCAACTTTTAAGTGTTTATACCCATAGAGTGAACAACAAAGTCCTAGATCTCCGTCTTCATTGAAAAATTACATATATAAGATATACATCAACAACAACAAAGTAAAACTATTCATTATTATCAATCTTTAGCATCTTTAATTTATTAACCATAAGATTTTTTTTATAAATATTATATTTATTTGTAATAATAATATTATTATTATTAATGTACTATAAAAAATAATCAAACCTAATTATACATAAAATTTATAACCACTACATTAATTTTTTTTTGTTACATTATAATTATTTATATTCTTGTTCTTATTTTTATTATTATATTAATAATTATTGTCAAAATCTTTTTATTATTTTTATCATAATAATAACAATAATAAAAATGATAATTATTACTCTAATTATTATTATTATTATTTTTTTTAATTATCATTATTATCTTTGTTATTATTGTTACTAATTTTATTATCATTATTAGTATTAAAAAATTATTATTATTATTAATATTTTTATCTTCATTATTATTATTATTATTTAATAATGATTACTACTGTTATTATTATTATTATCATTAATAATAATATTATTATTATTATTATAATCTTTATTATTATTATTATCATGAATATTTTATTACTATCTTTATTAATAATAATATTATTACATTATTATTATCTTAATCATTATATTACTATTATGATAATAAAATAATTATAATCATCATTGTTATTATCTGAATTATTATTATTATTACTTTTCTTATCATTATCAATTTATTAATATTATTATTATCTTAATTATTATTACTATTGTTTTTTTATTATTATTAATATTATTATTATATTAATTAATAATGTTAATAATAATAATTATTATTATTAAAAATATTATCTCAATTATTAGTTTTTTATTACCATTAATATTTTTCCTTGTTATTATCATCATCATAATATTTATTATTATTATTATTATTATCTTAATTATTATTACTATTACTTTTTTCTATTATTATTATTAATACTATTATTATGTTAATTAATAATTTTAATAATAATAATAATTATTATAACTGTTATCTCAATTATTATTTTTTTTATTACCATTAATATTTTTTGTTGTTATTATTATTATCATAATATATATTACTATTATTATAATTATTATAATTAAGATAATTTGGCTGTAAAAATGAGTTTATTATGATAGTAGAATTGAGGGACAGTAAGGATTTGATGGGAGGAATCACTAACTTAGATATCGCTCCATGGTTGTGCTAAGGTTTCACAATTTTACATCATCTTGGGGCACGCTTGATTCTCGGAGTAAATTTTTGGTTTTGAGTTTTGTGCGGTGCGGTTTCAATAATTTGGCAGGTGCAATTTTGTGTTTTGGTTTTTCGAGTTGCACATTTTTGTTTATGGATTTCGTGGTGTGCTTGACGTGGCGTAGTCTCCCAGTTTTTCGTGCGGTTTTTCTTAGACTACACATGATTGGTTATTGAAGATCGTTTTAGGGGTGGTAGCGTGGATTTTTTGATTTTCTGTACTTGGTTGCATGGGTTCTTCTTTTGTAGTACTTGAGAGTCTCTTTAAGATCATGTAGTCCATAAGTCGCTAGTTAAAAATGTCTGCACGAGCTTTAAACAATGATTGCAATATTTTTTTTTTCTTAGTTTTCGTCTCTATGTATTAAGGGTGTCTTGGTCTCAGTCCAAATCTTTTAAGAGGTGTATACGGTGGGTCTAGATTGAAAGCAAAAATGATATATATGGTAGGTTTTGTTAAACAAACATCTCACACATGAAAAGTTGAGTAAGATATAGAGTTTTTTAAAGCCATGAAAAGCAATTCACTTGGATAAGGATTTTTATGAGTTTGAATTTTCATCTTTCAAAGATACAAGACATACCATGTCTGTTGTTGGTTCTTGGAGTTTACCTTCAGTCTTCTTTGCATATTTGAATGCACTAAAGATTTTATTCCTGTTTCCGTGAAATTGACTAAGGAACATTACTGAGTATGTGTACATGGTTTGTAAATTGATTTTCCAATTATTTATTAATAAATTTTGTCGATAGTAATATTTTACTAACAAATATTTAGTAATATATGTTGCTAAATTAAAAAATTCTTATAGTGAATAATATTGACAACATTCCTATTGATGGTTGTTATCCCCCATACACTCACCATAAAAGTAGGTTGATCTAGACATTGATTTTGCGTGTTGTCCGACCTTTGCTTTTCAATTTCATACAACTCCATGATTTAGTCCTGTATAGTTTTTTTCTAGAGTATTTGAGTTCCTACCCGTGTGATAAATAAAGACACTAGTACCTTACAATTTTCTATACATTATTTAAGTTCTTACCTCCATCAAACAAACAAAAAAAATTCTATTGTACCATAACTTACATCTTTCCATTTTGTCCCCCCTATCCTAGTCTTACATGATTGAATTTGCTTAGATAAATTTTTAGCCATTTCTTATAGACACTGGAAGATTAACCAAGGCCTTAAAGTATCTCATTGAGATAGGCATAGTCGACCAACTTCCCACCCATATGCATTATCTCCTACCAACCTTGTTCCCTTTCTTTTTTGATGTATTTCAGTGAGATGTAAGAACCCCCTTAGATTATTCCCATTGTGTTAGACTACCTAAATATACTAACCTACCTTCGTCCACAAACTATTAGGCATAAATACCAATCTGGAAATGAAAAGTTTTCCATTTTGAATTTATACCTCATCCAGACTCAAACTTTTATCTGTGTGATGCTAAATATTTCTTCCGTATCCAATCTAGCATTCTCAAAGATTATTTTGTTTCTTAGGTTTCAGGTACCCCAAATAATTGTTATCCACATGCCCTACCAAATCATATTACCCTTGCCATTAAGCTTTAGGATATAGAGATGTTGGAAATGAGACTTTTTTTGTTCGTGATGTACTAATCTGACCCCAATCCACCTGTTACACTATTTCACACTTGAGTTGCTACCTTACATCTAAAGAATATATGACTCTATTTCCACCATCTCACCTCACGTAAGACATACATCCTTATCTACCACAATTTCCTTTTCTTAATTCTTGTTTTTGTTGCCATTCTATTCAAGATTGCCCTCTAAGCAAAGTGTTGTGTTGATGTCAAAGCCCTCACATTCTAAAATTAGGTGTACATTTCACAACTATTTTGCAGCATTTTGTAAGCTGATTTAGTCGTGTATACTTCTACCTCTTCATTTCTCCAATCTTCTCATTCCATTGATAATGTCTTTTGTGTTATCTTTTGAATGAGGTTTGAGACTTGGGATTTTTCCCATTCAAACTATGTTCTCCTCCATTAAAAACACCGCTTTCAATATTTTACATTTCATACTTCTAACTTTCCTATTGTTACCGCCCTCATCTTTTCATTTGCACACAATCTAGATATCATTGCAAAAACACATCTTAACACTTGTTCTTATTTTCAAAGAGACATTTTCATCAAACCAATTTCCTTTGACATCCTTTCCACATGCTTCGCCTAAGTCTCTGCACCACCATGACTTGTACCTAGGGTTACCCTTATCATTTAACTTTCTCCATGTTCCATATTTAAGATATACCCTTTCATAATCCATTCTTTATCATACCTAACCTTCATTTTCACTTACCCAGTAGGTTAATATTGAATAGGTTAATGTCCTTGATACCTGGCCCTCCATATTCCTCGGCTTTATGTGGAGTTTTCCATTTTATCCAAACTATCTTCCTACCTACTCCGTCCCAACCCCACAAAAAGTTTCTTTGTAACTTGTTAATCTCTTGGGACACCTTAGATGACACTTTGAAAAAAAAAAGTAATACAAAGGGATAGCTACCAAGACAAACTTTCTTAAACATATTGCACCCACAAAAGATAAGAACCCACCTTTCCACCCAGTTAACTTTTCCTAATTTTATTATCACATTCTCTTATAATTTTTCTTTCATTGGATCCCCCCACAAGCATACATAAATAAACAAATGGAATTCTCATAATTATAAGGACTTTAGGATTTTCGAGTATATATCTCGGGCTCGTTCCTCATTGCCTATTCTAACAATCTTGGTTTGTGAAAGTTTACTTTAAGCCTAGACATGATTTTGAAACACCTAAAATACTCTTCATAACTAAAACATTTTGAGGATTTTCGAGTATATATCTCGGGCTCGTTCCTCATTGCCTATTCTAACAATCTTGGTTTGTGAAAGTTTACTTTAAGCCTAGACATGATTTTGAAACACCTAAAATACTCTTCATAACTAAAACATTTTGAGGATTTTCGAGTATATATCTCGGGCTCGTTCCTCATTGCCTATTCTAACAATCTTGGTTTGTGAAAGTTTACTTTAAGCCTAGACATGATTTTGAAACACCTAAAATACTCTTCATAACTAAAACATTTTGAGGATTTTAATTACACACAAGCAAAGTATCACAAAAAAATTCTAATAAATTAACGTCAACCTTCTTTTCTCCTACTTTCATCCCTTCTAACATATTCTTTCTAGCTACTTACTATACAATCCCTGATAACACTTCAAAAACTATTAAATGGAGCTAGTATGTTTCATTATCTAAGTCACTTTGTAGGTATAAACTTCTGAATTGAGCCGCTATTTACTAGGACTGAAACTGTAGATGATTTCATACATCCCTTCATCCACCTAATCCACTTACTACAAAACCATAATCCCTTCATTATGTAATTAATATAGTCCTAATCATAAGCCTTTTCATAGTCTACCTTAACTATTACACATCTTTTATTTGTACTTTTGGCCTCTTTGGCTAATTCTTTTGCAACCAAGACACTATCCAACAACCATCTATCTCCCAAGAATTCTGACTATGTACAATTAATAATGATTTGTAATACCCTTTTTAGTTTGTGAGATAATATTTTGGAGATTATTCTATATATGCATCCTATCAATGATATAGGTATATATTCTTTTAGACTAATGGGGTTATCATTGTTAGGTACTAAGGTTGTGAAAGATGACTTGTAGCCTTTTCGTGTTTTCCCCTCTATTCAAAAAACATTTGTAACATGTATTACTTTCCTTATTTTGTCCCAAAATTTCTTAATGAAACTAAATTTATACATAGAGCTTTGGTACTCTCAAATTGCCACACTACTTCCTTAATTTTGGTATTTGAGATAAGTTATGTTAACCTCCCGTTATCTTTTGGTGTAAGTGACGGGAAGTCAATATTTCCCAGCCTAATATCCAGATCACTTGTCTCTGCTAATCTCTTTTGGAAGAATTCTTTTACCTTACTCTTAACAATATTAGGATCCTTATACGACTCTCTTTAAATATCTACCCCTTTAATCTTATTTTTCACTTTTCGTCAATTAAGGATTGAGTGAAAGTATCTAGAATTAGAGTCCCAGATTGGATCATTTTGACAATTGACTTCTGTCCCTTTGTTGTTTTTATTATATAATTATTCATTTGAGTTTACCAAACAACTCTTGCCTCTCAACTTTCTTGTTTGCCTCCGTTGATTGTTTTGGTTGATATTTTCCAAACACCTTTCTATATTCCACATTTTTAATTCCTATTTCAGTTTTCTTAGGTTGTCCTTAAAAGTCACCATAACATACCCACTCATTGTATAACTATTCCACAATCTTATTACCATTTCATCAAAAGCATTCTCACTTAGCCAAACATTAAGGGTTCTAAAAGGTTCTAGGCTACCGTCAAACTAAATAGATTTTAAGACTATGGCAGTGATTAGAGACTACTCTATCTAGCAATTGCTTGCTTATTGTCACTCCTCAAATCGAATCGACACTAGGACTCTGTCTAATCTACTTTGCAGTCTCGTTTATTATATTACCACATTTTTTACCAACTAAAGATAACTCAATCATCTATACATTCTCAATACGCTCGTTAAACCTAAATATATCTCTTATACTACTTCCATCCCTGTACCCCTACTTTCCTAGATTTCTAACAACCCTCATTATTTCTAACAACACTAAAATTCCTCATTATTGGTCAACATCACACTCTTCCTCGCGTCTAAAACTTTGTTATTTGTTCTCACATTCGAACTTTACTATTATAATGACTATAATTGGAATATTGTTTTTGTTCCATTTGCCTGTGACCACCAAAATACCGTACCACACTAATATGCCTCTCACATGTTCCATTTTCCTTTGGCCAGCGAAAAAACCCCTATCAGTAATAAGGCTGTTAAAGTAATTGGTGAGTAACTGATGTAATTTGTTGATTATTAGTTAATTTGTTAATTACTAATAATTATTTATTAAAATATTATTAGTTAACTTAGATATTGTTGTTATTATATTATTATAAAAAATTATTAATTAATTGTACTCGAAAAAGAACTTGTTAAAACTTATTTATTTAATAAGTTTGTTGTTGTACAAATTTATCGATTATTTTATAGGGGTGTCAATTATATATATATATATATATATATATATATATATATATATATATATATGATAAA
>Ga0209489_109265_pt1 | contig 12433 bp, 5 predicted proteins | sample SiratrowhiteBW_FD_187527 | JGI IMG/M metagenome (GOLD analysis project Ga0209489, IMG submission 187527) | Root nodule microbial communities of legume samples collected from California, USA - Siratro white BW (SPAdes) (version 2) | ecosystem: Host-associated > Plants > Roots > Nodule | place: USA... | reverse complement strand
TACTTATTTATGGCTATACACGGAGTCAATGTTAAGCTCTTGCTTCTGCATTTATCAACTGATTCAGACTTCTTTTACTTTCACTGTATTATTTTCAGTCTTTTTACAGTATTTTTTTTTTTTTTTGTTATTTTGACGTGTGTGGATGAGGTGAAATAGTGGTGACGTTATCCTTCGAATGCAACCTATATGGTTCAAGAATGGAGAGAATAAAAGTATAATTTTTGATGAAATTTACTTCTAAATTGGAAGGCAGTCTCCCTAAATGATGAATCATATTTATTATGATTTGTAATTTAAAGTAAGTTTCAATCAGGAAAAGCAAATGAGAAAGAAAAAAAAAATCAAAAGAGAATGCTATTAATATTTCTATTATTGAAATTTCTGAGATTTATTGTGCAAAGCAATTTTAAATATAACAGCAATATAATTATTATATATGTTTAGTGATGGTATATTGATATAAATTTGTGATTAGTGGAAACTTTTACTATCATTCTTAAAGGTAGTGAAAATATTATATTTATTATTTGGATATAAATAATAACACTCCTAGATCTATCATTGAATTTGAGTTAATATCAATTCTAAAATTTCATATTTTATCATACTTTGATAGATTAACGAAAGAGACTATATAAAAATTATTTTTAACTTTGATTATTATGCAGAATCTCCATGTCGGAGATGTAAAACGAAAGTTGGAAACGTATGTATCTGATAATAGAAAAAATGTTTGATTTGTATGATATTTTACTTAAGCTTTAAAAAAGAGCTTTTGGATGAAGTCTTGGATGAACATGAACCCCATGTGCCACCAAGAGATAGAAGTGTCACTCAAGGATAAGAAAGGGAGAAACATCTCTTGAGATATGACACACTCAAGATTTTCAAAATATTTTATTCATCATTCCAAATCTCCAAAATGAGTATAATAGGTGCCCTTATATAGAATTCATGTAGAAGAGGAATAGACAAGCTCATTCCTTCTCTAGGTCCAAACTAAACATAGAAAAATAAAAAGAAAATTATATTTTTCTATATTTTTCATATCACATCATCCTCCTCATTTGCAAGAAAATTCGTCCTGAGTTCTGCTGAACAAATCTTTAAAAATCCAAGTTGTCCTATACGTGTTTGATGAAATGTATGAACTGCTTCCTAAGACACCCAAAGCTTTAAGTGTACCAAAGTTCTAATACCAACTGATGTAGAATCCCCAAGCCAGAAGTGTAAAACAAAAGCCTAAAATGTCTATGGTAATGTAGGAAAGGCTTGGCTTGTTAGATCGTTCTACTCAAACTTCAAAGAAGAGCTCTTGGATGAATTCTTGGAAGAAGAGCTCTTGGATGAACTTTATCTTCAAAAGTCTGTAGAAAAACTTGGAAAGAAAAACAATTGAAGCAAAATGCAAGTGATTGAAGCCGTATCCAGTCAGTTAAATGTAGTACTAGGAAGTGATTCCTAGGCTGTCTCCCAAGCACCTAATTCCTGTCAAAGGACAAAGAGAAAGGGGGAGGGGGGTTTCGTGAAAAATTTAATGAAATAAAAACCAATAATCGAATTAGATTTCCTTATCTGAATTAAATTACCCTATTGATTAGATTGCAATATGCTTATAACAGGATACAAAAATTCATGCTCAACTTATTAAACCTAATTCTAACCCGAATTAATTAACTAAGCGAGAATTAACACAAATTTTCCTTATGCAAATTAAGCATTCACATACATCATTCATTCCATCCCAACAACTCGCAACTCACTCCATTAAGCATGAACAGAGACACGAAATTCATATTAACTGAAACATTAAGCCTGAACCAGTAAAAACATTAAGCACAAAAATCAAATGATGAAGAGTTAAGAGACGAAGAGAGTAAAATTAACACAATAGCAACCTCAAAGCTTCATTGCAATCTGAATCAAAAGGATAACCTTATAAATTAGCCTTCCATTAAATTCGAATAAAACAAATGAAGATTAAATGCAAAATGGAATTAAAACAGGAAACGAAATTGAATTAAAATAAAAAAAATAAATTGAATTAAAATAAAAAACAAAATTAAATTTAAGCAAAAACAACACGTAATTGTAGAGAAAAGAAAATAAATACAAAACCAGCTTTTCCAGAGAGAGAAAACGAACTGAATCCCAAAAGTAGATGATAAAGAACTGTATGTTACTTCGTTCCTCTCCTTTCTGTAACAGGCGGCTAGACCTAAATAAGTGTTCAACGCTAAACCTAATGGGCCCAAATTTATTCAATTCTAGTCCAAGGAATAAAAAGTGAAAATAAAAACTAAAAATAAAAATTGATAGTGTGACAGTTCCTTTTCAATTCCAGAATTAATTTTCAAGCCCAATAAAATTTTAAAGTTTTCTTCAAAATAATAAAATTAGCTCATAAAATCTGAATTAAATAAAATTACGAATTTCTGGTCAATAAAACCCAAACAGTGAAATAGAGAAAATAATAAACAGTTAAACACAAATCACTAATAAAAATAGGCACATAAAGACAAGTCAATAGGGTAAAATAATGACTCATCAACAAGAAAAAAAGAATGCTAGGAATTAGAGCAACACCTTGGGCTACCCAAATTTACGAGATAAGCAAGATGATGATTTGTCACTTGTGACCTAGCCCATAAGATAAGAATCAATGCTAGGAATTGGAAAGAACCTTGCACCACTCAAATCCATGAGATAAGCAAGATGGTAAATTGTCATTAGTGACCTAACTCACAAGATAAGAAACTCTTCACTTTCCTTTGATGAATCCCGATGCGCCACCAAGAGATAAGCTATGAAACACCATTCTAGGATAAACAAAAGAGAAACATCTCTTGAGATATGACACACTCAAGATTTTCAAAAATTTTGATTCATCATTCCAATTCTTTTATTTTAATGAGTACAATAGGTGTCCTAATATAGACTTATGGTGGAAGAGGAAGAGACAAACTCATTTCTTCCCTAAAGAAAAATTACTTTTTTTTATATATTTTTCAAGTCACATCAATTATTATGTAAAACTTTTGACATATGGGAACAAAATTCCTAGTGTATGGTTAAAGGAAAAGGAGTCAGTAGTGGCAGATTTTTTTTTAACTACAAATGATTTTGATATGGGTAAGGTGGGGATGTACGTAATGGTTGGAAACCCCACATGATAGGTTGCCAAGCCACATGTTTGAAGTAGTTGTTACAAGGAAATATAAAAGGCCAATGAGTTAAGCCAGTTTATAACCATAAAAGATGTCAGAATTTAGTGCAAGAAGATGTGAAACTACGCTAAATATTGATGTTGGTAAAGTGGTGTTGTATAAGGGAGTTGCCAAACCTTTATGGGAGGTTTCGAAGTAATTGATACTGGTAACCAGAGATCTTAGACTTTTGTTATTGAGTTATAAAAGCAAGTAAATGAAGTTAGGAAGTATTTAATAAATATTTTTGGGGTAAAGAGTGAACATTGACACTGGCAGAATGTGTGGTTAATGACTCAGTTGCCAAAACTTGGTCTCAAGTGCCTCAGTAATTCATCAGTGGTAACCCCAAATATATTTGGGTTATGTTATGGAGTTATAGAACTAAATAAATAAGGTAAGTTTGTGAAAACAGTTTTTTGGGAAAAAAGAGTGATAAGTGGATGGATTTTCTAAAGAGGACCTTGTGGTCAAGGTGGGGATATAGGTGACAGTTACCAATTCCACATGGCAAGTTGCATAGTAAATGAGCAGCTGTTGCCACAAAGATAAAGTTGTTCTTGGAAGTAAATGCACAAGGTCAATGACTGTAGGGAGTTTGTACACACACTTTGAAGGAGAAAAGATGTCATAGGTATGGTGGAGGGAGATGCAAAACTACACTATATGTTGAGGTTGGTAACGAGTAGCTGAACGACTCAGTTACCAAAACTTGGTCGTAGGTGCCCCAATAAATTATCAGTGGTAACCCGAAATATATTTGGGTTATGTTATGAAGTTATAGAACCAAATAAATGAGGTAAGTTTGTGAAAACACTTTTTTGGAAAAAAGAGTGATGAGTGCAAGGATTCTGAGAAGAGGACCTCGTGGTCATGTGGTGAAGGTGGGGATGTAGATGACGTTTGCCAATTCCACATCGCAGGCTGCCAAGTAAATGAGCAGCGATTGCCACAAAGATCAAGTTGTTCTTGGAAGTAAATATACAAGGTTAATAACTATAGGAAAAACTTAGTCGTAGGTGCCCTAGTAATTAATGGGTGTGACCCCAAATATATTAGGGTTATGTTATGGAGTTGTAGAACCAAATAAATGAGGTGAGTAAGTTTGTGAAAACATGTTTTTGGGAAAAAGAATGATCAGTGCAAGGATTTTGAGAAGAGGACCTCGTGATCATGTGGTCAAGTTGGGGATGTAGGTGACGATTACCAATTAATACTGAGAGTGTGACCAAAAAATTTGAAAGGTTACCCCTCCTTTTTGACGGGACACCTATCTTGAAGTTTTGGAAAGTGATTTCACATGTATGGATGATGATCAATTTCAGAAATAAAATTTTTCTTTTGTTACATTGTACCGAAAACAATATTGGATGAGGTTTAACTCGCACAAATAAGTTCTTTTTATCGAACACACTCTATTAGTATTGGGAGTGTGCTAAGAAAACCTGAGGTTATCCCTCCTCTCCCACGAAGACACCTGCCTTGATGTTTTGGCAATTGAAGTCACATGGTCTGGATGAGGATCAATTTCGATAATAAAGTTCTTCTTTTGTTACATTGTATCCAAAAGAAGGTTAACTGAGAGGTTACCCCTCCTTTCCCACGGGCATACCTGCCATGATGTTTTGGAAATTGATGTCACAGATGTTTGGAGGAAGATTAATTTCAGAAATAAAGTTCTTCTTTTGTTACATTGTACCCAAAGGAAGGTTGACTAAGGTTAACTCTCACAAATAGTTCTTTTTATAGAACATACTATTAATACTGGGAGTACGCTCAAAAAACCCGAGAGGTTACCCCTCCTTTCCTATGAGGACACCTGCATTTAAGTTTTGGCAACCTGAAGTCACATCTCTGGATGAAGATCAATTTTAGAAATAAAGTTCTTTTTTTGTTACATTGTATCCAAAACAAGGTTGAATGAAGTTTAACTCTCACAAATAAGTTCTTTTTATAGAACACACTCTATTAATATTGGGAGTGTGCTCATAAAACCTTAGAGGTTACCCCTCCTTTCCAAGGACACCTATGTTAAAGTTTTGGCAACTGAAGTCACATGTCTCGATGAGGATCAATTTCAAAAATGAACTTTTTCTTTTGTTATATTGTACCTAAAAGAAGGTTGAATGAGGTTTAACTCTCACAAATAAGTTCTTTTTATAAAACACACTATTAATACTGGGAGTGTGCTCAGAAAACTTGAGAGGTTACCCCTCCTTTCCTACGACGACACCTACGTTGAAGTTTTTCCAATTGAAGTCACATGTTTGGATGAGGATCAATTTTAGAAATAAAATTCTTCTTTTGTTACATTGTACCCAAAGGAAGATTGACTGAGGTTAACTCCCACAAATAGTTCTTTTTATAGAACACACTATTAATACAGGTAGTATGCTTAAAAAACCCGAGAGGTTACTCCTCCTTTCCTATTAGGACACCTACATTGAAGTTTTGGCAACTAAAGGCACATCTCTGGATAAGGATCAATTTTAGAAATAAAGTTCTTTTTTTATTACATTGTACCCAAAACAAGGTTGAATGAAGTTTAACTCTCACAAATAAGTTCGTTTTATAGAACACACTCTATTAATATTGGGAGTGTGCTCATAAAACCTTAGAGGTTACCCTCCTTTCCAAGGACACCTGTGTTGAAGTTTTGGTAACTGAAGTCACATGGATCAATTTCGAAAATAATAGGTATAGCTCATAAACAAGTTTTTAATAAAGACTATTCTAAGTTTATTTTGAGTTTATTCTAACATCAAGGGGCCTCTTGTGCACTCTTCACCATTGCATGGTACACTAATTATACGGTGCACTAAACCGACATTTTCAAGCTTTGTCTCTTCCTTTGATATCCGCTTCTTTCATTGTTCAAAAGTTTCTCTACATGTAAAAAATCATCTAGGCCCCGACAGTTCATCTGGGGGAATATTTGAAGTTGAGTCTAATAATGACCAGTAAGCATGGTGGAGATTGGATGGGTCAAAATTTTGTTGGATTATAAGCTCTTTTTCCCACCATTTATCCCATTTTTCTGCCAAACCTTCACCCTCTAGCATTCTCACCACCTCAGACATCTTTGGTCTTTCCAAAGGAGAGCTTTGTGTGCATAGCAAGGTCACTTGGATTAACTCTTCTACTTCCTCCTCCTTATAATTTCCATCCTCTTTTTGCCACCATTTATCCCATTTTTCTGCCAAACCTTCACCCTCTAGCATTCTCACCACCTCAGACATCTTTGGTCTTTCCAAAGGGGAGCTTTGTGTGCATAGCAAGACCACTTGGATTAACTCTTCTACTTCCTCCTCCTCATAATTTTCATCCAAATCTGCATCCACCAATGTCTCCAACCTCTTGTCTTTCAAAAGTGCTTTCACCTGGGATCAAAATAATGTCATTTTCCAAAAAAAACCATTAAACATTGGTCTTCATTTCAGTGCATAGCTAATGCAACAATAACAAACTAAACAGCTACTAAGAAGATGAGGTTCTAGAATCTGAAGTAGAAACAGGAATACATAGCAATTCTGTATTTCAAAGAAAAGGTAGTTTTACAACAAAACAAAAACCAGAAGAAGCAACAAAGAGTGGTTTCAAAACTTAAACGAGAACTCCTCATTCTGTGCTGAAACAAGAATATTTAGTGCAGACTTATTTCCTTCAAGAATATTATTTCCTTCCATTAGTTCATCTTCAAATTCAATTTTTTTGGAAAAAAACACGTCACTGATAATCGAACAAGAAGAGTTTTTTGCAAACATAATACCTACCCAATCAAGCAACATGACATCATCATCATTGGCAAGTCGTGCTAAATCTAAAGCTCTCTGTCCAGTTATTAGTTCAAGAAGCATCACACCATATCCATAAACATCAGTCTTCTCTGAAGACTTTCCAGTTGAGAGGTACTCTGGTGCTATATGGCCAATAGTACCACGCACTGCAGTAGTTACATGAGTATCTTTGTAATCCATTAGCTTTGCTAAACCAAAATCTCCAACAACTGCTTCAAAGTCCTCATCCAACAATATATTTGCAGCTTTGACATCACGATGAATAATCTTTGGTTCACAATGATCATGCAAATAAGCAAGCCCCCTAGCAGCTCCTAGAGCAATACGCTTCCGTTTTGACCATTCAAGTGGTGGTTGTCCTTCCGGACGATCTACAAAAATACAATATATGCATAAAAGCATTTTTAATTTGAAAATTTAACAGAAGAAATTTTTAACATTCTGCCATTTAGCAGAAAAGCTGATTTGGATTCTCTATTTTGACCACCTTAAATGATGTGGTCAAACAAAATTGGATGATTGTGTGAACAAAATTCAGTTAGGATCAAACTTAAGCTCCTGATATAACATGTCAGAGATACATAATTTTTATTTCACAAAGAATTAAGTAAGAAATCTTGCAACAAATTTGAAGTGAAAGGGCTTGCATAGCTACCAGAAAAGGATATATACTAGATTTTTTTAAAACTTGAGAAACAGATTTAGGTAAATGAAAAGGTTATCCTCTCAGATAGAGTAGACTAGTAAGGTTACCTCGTACACATGAAGCTACACTTCCATTAGCCATGAAAGGATACACAAGCAAACGTTCAGTAGGTGTCATACAAAAACCATGCAGGCGAAGCAAATTTCGATGCACAGCCATGCTGATCAATTCCACTTCAGTTTGAAATTGCATCTCCCCACCCTGGGTTCGTTCCTCTTTAAGTCTTTTTACTGCTACAAGATCTCCATTTGTTAAGCGTCCTTTATAAACCTTGCCAAATCCACCTCTACCAATAATGTTTTTGTTGTTAAAGGTATCTGTTGCAACCTGCAGTTCGCGCAGTGAAAACCTTTTAAGCTGACCAAGGTGAACTTCAGGATCTTCCTCAGCTGCCAGTGAAGGACACAAAAAAAGTCAGTTATTTATAGCTATCATATGCAGCTTTGATCATATGCAAACCTTCTTTTCTTTTAATCAACCGACCTGAAACATCAAAGAAAAACTCCTGTCGATTCCTTCTTTTACAATAAACAAGTCCAATTAGAGGAGCTGCAAACGACAGTGCAGCAACCACAGCAACTCCTCCAGCAATGATTCCAACAGAACGGTTTTGATCGCCTACATGGATTAACAGAAGTAAATGGAAAACTACAACTCAGTTCCAAAACTTTGCTTCCTAGCATAGGAAAAAGTTCAACATTATTATTAATCCCACTTTTCTTCTTTCTAGAGTACACCCTCCACACTCCAGGCTTCTCCCTCTGCTGATTCAGCAGAAGATCATGAGCACATGCACCTTAACAAAACTATACACTTAAGCATGCAGAGGTTATGCTTAGGCTTTCTTTTTCAATAAACTTAAAACTTGTCAGAATGAAAAGATTCAGTGGTAAAAATCATTTAAAATTACAGAATAAGCAGTTGGGAAAATACCATGTAACCTATCAATTATCAGAAGGGTGAAGGCACTATTTGAAGTTGGAATAGATGCATCATCTTAAAGAAACATAATTAAATACCACCAAACATATGTATATATTTCACCTTATATTTTTATGTCAGGTTATTCTTTGAAAAATTAAATTCATTACCAACCATAAAAAAGATACCAACAAACCTCGAGAAACTTGTGGCGGTTGGGCAGCTGGTGGAGATTGAGCGCTTGTACTATTCAATCCGGGGTTCTCCCTAAAACTGTACCTACAAATGAATGGGTTAATAAAATTTTGACATCTCACCCCTGATGATATTATTAGTATATATGAATATAGTAAAAATAATAGTAATAGTAATGTATCCACATAAAAATTATGGGATTCTAATGTGAGGTTTATATTGGATCTATGGAACCAAAATGGCTATTGGCTAACTGTTGTAGTGTGGTTCTCCCAGTGTGCTTATGGAAACAAACAAATTTAAATTGTACCAACCTGATGGGAGTAAAATATGAAAAAGAACCATTGGTTGGGATATTTCCTGTTAAGTTGTTCTTCGATAAATCACTAGATTCAATGACCATGTGTCAGGTTACATATAAAATAACACACTGTTAGTATAGCAATGTATCTAGACATAGGAGTAAAACTCACAGCACTTGCAGTTTATCGACATTGGTCAGACGCATTGGAATTGTTCCTGACAAGCTGTTATTGTTGAGACGCCTGGTTCACGGAGCAGAGCCATTTAGTTTTCCAGATAATAAACTAATAACAGAAGAGTAACGAAACAAGACAACAAACAATCATTAAGTAGCATGTGTAGTGAGTGTGTGTTAGAATAACTTGTTTGTAATAACTTGCATAAGCATCTATTTCATGTGATTATGTAAAGTGATTCTTCTCTTGAGCAAGAAGATGTGTTGGAACTCAAATGTCATGAAGGAATATGTAGGAAAGCAAAACTTATGAGGCTACTGATGTAAATAAGCTTTGCAGATTAAAGATATGAGATAAAGGAAAGCATGTCATACAGGAAACGTAGTTTTTTAAGGTTGGCCAATTCGTCCGGAATGGGACCAGTAATTTTGTTCGAGTAAAGATCCAAGCTCACCAAGTTTGTCAAACTCCCTAGCTCAATTGGGATTTTCCCAGTTATATTATTACTATAAAGTTCCCTGTCAAAAGAAACATATTCAGATTTGGGCAGAGAAAGATCCAGTGAATAACTAAAAATTGCATAACTCATCTGAATCAATGCTATTAAAAAATCTAATAAAAGTTAATATGGTAAAAATGTGTGTGCTATGCAAACGCATAGGGATCGAAGAATTGACGAGCTTATGAGTTTATAAAAACTTTTGCAGGCAAGAAGAAAACTTTTGGACTATTCAAATAAATTATGGTTGCAATGGAAATCAAATCATAACCATTAGTATCAATGGTTTTAAAAAGTAGAAGAATTTGAACTCTCACCCTCACTCCAATTTGACTACTTGCTCATTAGCATGTGAAGCCTTTAAGGGGCAAGCAAGTGCAGTAAAGACTAACCAACTCCAATAACCATTGAAATTTGGCATTCCAGACAAGTTTAGTGAGTATATCCGCTGCATTATCAAATATATGTTTGTACTACAACTTTGGCAACAACTAAATCTCAAATAGATCTTTTACTTCAACGTATTTGGTCTTGTGATAATGAGTATTCTAAGTTAAGTGAATAGATAATGCAGCATCCTCTACAGCTGCAACATGTTCCACTTTAGTTATAGATAATGCAGCATTTGATTGATGTACAGTTTTCTAACAGATTGCAGAGCTACATAGAGTAAAAAATCGCAAGAAAGAGATCTTTAATGAAGATGACCACCATAATCTTAATCAGTGCACACCAACCTTCTATTACTAGCTCTATCTTTAGTCTTATATATCTTTACTCCATGTAACAGAAGCTAAATTATGTTTAGTACACACCATAGCATACTTAAGGATGTCGACTACACTAGTGTAAGGAATATGATACACACTTCGTCACTTCCATCAGTTGTGGGAAAGGTTTGAAGCTAAACATGTGAAGGAAAAAGTGCAGAAATATTTCAACTTTCAAGAACATTTTCAATATCTTACTTTTGTGATAAGAATACTCTTGAATCTCCAAACCAAGAATTTTCTAAGTTGCATCCAGTTCTTTCATTTCAAAACATATCATTAACATAAAGTAAACAAGTAATTTTATGAATAATAGTTGGCATATTGACTTTTAGAGTAATCTTGCTTAATCACATCTGATTCAGTCATCATGATCATATCCATTTCTTAACTTACAAGTATTGCAAATTTGGGAGTTGACCAAGCTGTGCAACGAGCTCACCCGAAAGGTTTGCATTTCCAAGATCACTACTCAACAAAAGAAAAGTCTTTTTTCATTGTATGCACACTGTTAGGAACCAAGAAATTTTAAGACCTATGATAAATTTCATAAAACTTCGAGTAAAAATAACATAGATATCTTACACACGGATCACCCTATTGTCATTATCGCAAGTAACATGATACCATCTGCAAGGATTGACAAGGGTTGGATCCCAACTCTGAAGAACATTGTTAGGATCATTCACACTGGCCTTCAATGCAGACAGGGCATCACCTGTCACAGAAGTAATGTTCAAGTCCAATTAAACACACTTCATATATAAAATAGACAGGAGTGAAACAAATGAAACAGGTGTTTCTAATGAAATTTTGAGAAATAAAGGAAGCATAAAGATGAAAACCAAGTTCCTAAAGAACATTTTAAAATAAAGATTGGTTTCAAACATTTGCTAGTTGCAAGGCAACAACAAGAACAGAAATAGTAAAATAAAGAAAAAAAGCATCAAGACACCAAGGAAGCTAAGAAGGTCACCACCTACCTTCTTGGTTGCCATAAACCTTGACCATGAAGTCTAACATAAAAAATGCACAAACAAGAAATAAACTCCTGAAAGATGAAATCACTTGCTTCATGTTGGCCCTCCTTTTCACTCATGCACGAGCACTTGAATATCCCTCATCCAGAGCCCCTCTTAAGTACTAGTTGATCTCCATTACACCCTTCAAGCGCATAAGCAAATTGACCAAAAGAAATAGTCAATTCAGAGTTATACAGCCACCAAATTTTCCAACTTCTTCTTTTCTTCTGTCACTTCTTTTACAATGGAGCTAGCTAGAATAGAATCTGATATGGGGTCATCACCTTCAAATAAAAAAGCTGAAGATGGCAACAGCTTTTAAGCAGATAAAGAAAGAGTCAGTGCTTCTCCAGCCACCACCCTTAAATGTGTGGTAAGTTGGAATATGGAGTAAAGACCGGAGCGGCAAGTCAATGCATGTTGCATTTTTCTGCCCAGAAATTTCTTCTTCTTGTTATTCTTCTGTCAATTGTTTTTATTTTTAATTTCATGAAAATTGTGATGAGATTGTGAATTTTAGATGATAATAATAAAGTGGGTTTATCTCTAACTCACAAGATTAGTTTAAAAGGTAAATTTTTTACCTGATAAATATATTATAATTTCGTCTGATCTCTAAATAACATCTGATTTTGAACACATTTCTTCTATTAAGAAATAAAAATCTTGGAATAACTTGTTAGAACGTACTTTGATATGATTAAGTACATTTATGTTTAATTCAACATTAATTTTAATTGTTAAATGAGATTTATTTACTGTTTGATGGGTGGTGGTTAGCTTCGGAAGACTCTCTGTGACAGTTAGAAGTTTGACTACAGAAGTAAGAAATGGT
>Ga0209489_109264_pt1 | contig 12436 bp, 9 predicted proteins | sample SiratrowhiteBW_FD_187527 | JGI IMG/M metagenome (GOLD analysis project Ga0209489, IMG submission 187527) | Root nodule microbial communities of legume samples collected from California, USA - Siratro white BW (SPAdes) (version 2) | ecosystem: Host-associated > Plants > Roots > Nodule | place: USA... | reverse complement strand
ACAGTTGAATCAGTAAACGCAGAATAACTAATAAAACTGATAAGAGAGCCACAAAACTTCACAATCACATGACACTAACAAACTAGAAAGAAGAAACAAAGCCACAAATTTGCACATTACGTTCTCTGATCTTCAATTTCATTTGCATTTGCGTTTTGCAGCATTTGATTTCCGTTGCATTTCGCGAGCATTGATCGAAACATAGCAACTGAGGAGGGTGGCAATCGGCGATGAGCACCGGCAGCAGCGGCTCGTCCGACACGGCGGCGAAGGAGAAGGCTCGGGTGAGTCGAACGTCTCTCATTCTATGGCACGCGCACCAAAACGACGCCGCAGCTGTGCGGAAGCTTCTAGAGGAGGATCCATCGCTGGTGATGGCTAGGGATTACGACAGCCGCACGCCGCTTCATGTGGCTTCGCTCCACGGCTGGGTCGAGGTTGCTAATTGCTTGCTCGAATTCGGTGCTGACGTCAATGCTTTGGATCGTTGGAAAAACACTGTACTCTCTCTCTCTCTCTCTCTATCGATATATGTCGTGTTATGATTGATTCGTTAATTAAAGAGGTTTTTACTTTTTATGACGAATAATTTAGTTTTGTTTTGTTCTGGAAAGCCTTTGGCTGATGCAGAAGGAGCCAAAAAAATGGCGATGATTGAGCTTTTGAAGTTAAATGGAGGCTTGTCTTATGTAAGTATATTCAATGGAAGGGCATGATCAATGAAAATAGAAATGTGAGCACGTCGATTAAGTGACACTGACACGATTGTTCGAGCTTAATCAAATCGTCTTCAGTTCTCGTCATGTTGCCTTGTGAGGAGAATGATACCTGTTGTCTCAAACCAAAAGATAAAATAAGAATGTATTTTTTTGTATTGCATGAAAACCAGGGAAGAATGAGTTTGTGATACTAATGTGAGTATGTGTTGTAATTCTTGATGAGTTTGGTGTTTGACTACGCAGGGCCAAACAGGAAGTCATTCTGAACATAGCCCTGTTCTTCCCCCGCTGCCTAACAAATGTGACTGGGAAGTTGACCCATCTGAGCTGGACTTCTCTAATTCAGTTTGCATTGGAAAGGTGTTTTCTACATTTTCTTGATCTCGTTGGCATTGTACTTTATCAAGATCTTACTTTGAATTTTTGAACTTGCACTGTATTTATTGTGGTAGAGTTGTAAGTATGAAACTGTGTCTTCGTCGTATAGACTGGATGTGAGTATGAAATTGTTGTCTTTATCATATATTGTATCGTATGTGAATACAATTGGTTGAGGCTTCAATGGTCAATGTTCATGATGACAATCTGGTCATCTATTATTTTTAATTTATTTATCTTGGTTTTTCTAAGTTTTTGAATTTCTGTATGCACTGTGTTTCTTGCTGTCATTTCTGCGTCATTACTTTTACTTTGATTTTATACTGTTGATGAACCAAGTCAGCTCTTGAGGTTTGGTCTTATTGTGGGTGTGTTTTCTGAAGGGATCCTTTGGCGAGATCTTAAAAGCCCATTGGCGTGGAACGCCTGTTGCCGTCAAACGTATTCTTCCATCTCTGTCAGATGATAGATTGGTGATGTAAGATCCTTTATTTAATTTCTAGAATTTTTCTTGATTTGATTGCTATATAGTTAACGGATTATCGGTGATGTAAAAGTCTTCTGATTGCCTGTGGTTGATCAATGTGTTAAAACAAATACCTTACTATAATCTGTCTTCTGTCAAGGCTTACTTGGGGCTACAGGTACTTGGAGCCTGAGAAGGCAGATATGGTCCCTCCACAAAATTTCTTAAATTTGTTTTTTGTAAATTTGACTTTGACATTTACTTTTTTAATTCAAAAAATTAACTTGTCCTTCGGAAACTAGAATTGTCTACTTCTGGACCCCTGGCTATGGGTAACCATTTCAATAATTAAACAGTTTCTTGCGATGATGTTTGTGCTGTTTGAACCAGCTACCTCTTTGGGCAAAATGGTTTACTTTTAGAGCCCCTGTATAATGAAAACCCTCAAAAATGAAATAATGAATAATCAAAAGGAGAGAGAAGGCAATATACAGACAAACTTGTCATTAAGCTGACCTTTTTTTCTATCTTACACTTTTTTCATTCACTTATCCTTTTATTTTTGTTGATTACTTTTTAATACAGTCAGGACTTCAGGCACGAGGTTAATTTACTTGTGAAACTTCGACACCCTAATGTTGTTCAATTTCTTGGAGCTGTTACAGACAAGAAGCCCCTTATGTTAATTACTGAGTATCTAAGAGGAGTACGTGAATGCATATGACTAGACACCTAGGTTCAGATGCTCTGAACTTACGAAATCTTGTGCTTTAAGATTGAACTTTCCTAAATTTCTATTTCTTGTCATTTATAGGGCGATCTTCATAAGTACCTCAAGGACAAAGGTTCTCTTAGTCCATCAACAGCTATCAACTTTGGCTTGGATATTGCTAGGTATGGTGTGTCATTCCTGATGTTTCCTTTATTTTTCTGTTTAAATTTGTTTATAAAGAAAACAAACAGAAAACCTCAAAACAAGAGAGACATTAACCCCCTAGATCTCTTCGACCTCTCTGTAAATCTGTTATACACTTATAAATATTAATCACTCCTAAAATGGATAATTCTCGGGGGACAGTGACAGAGAAGCCGAAACAACTGTTAAACTTGACTCCACCAAAGACCTGGGATTGCAAGGGGAGCACTATTGCATAGGACTTTACACCGTTGCCCTCTACGTTACTGAAATGGATGGACGGAAGATGTGCCAATTTCGAAAGAAGCTAGCCAAACCTACTAAAAAATTTTCAGAAGTAATTTCCTAAGCTGCCAAGCAACATCAAAAATCAATAAAAGTCAATAAAATATGATTGTTTATATATGAACTCCCAAAGCTCATATCTTGAGCATTGGTATAGAAAATAGTGTTTTACCGTCTAGCTTTACAATCTACTTGCTATAGGATATTGTGAATAACTGATGTCCGTGACCTTGTAAAAGTCTTGTGTCTTTATGGGTGTCTCTTTGCCTCTCAACTTACTTTGCAGTTGTATTGGACTCTGCTTATGGTTTTCTTTGGTGTTCTGGTTTTGGATGCTTCAAGGTGATGGACTGGGAAGTTTACTGCATTTTTCTATGTTCTAAGATATAGATGTACTTTTCTTTGTCTGCTACAAATGTAAAATCAAAAATCAAACGTTGTCCGGGATGCAAACAGGCTCTCAATCGCCTTTCACTGAAATCTGACTTCCTGAGTTGCTGATAAGTGAACTACAAGTTTTGATGGAATTGGTTATATCTTAAAAGTATAGGCTGTCTGGCTTTTCTTACTATAATGTACTTAAAAAGCTTAAACTTTGTTGGAGATAAGGTTTTAAAGATTTGGAACCCCGTAAAAGCAGATTCCCCTGTACCAAATCTTGGTGCTTGTTTACTTCTCACTACCATTGATGCAATTTAATGTTCACCTTGACTTAGACTATGACCCCAAGTTTCCTCCTAAGGAATAAGAATACTGGTTTTGTGCCTGTATTGAAGAAATTACATGGAGTAACACTTCTAAGACGTATATACGCCCTTTGATATGATTTCTACGTGATTTTTTTTTTCTGGTCGTAGTCAGTTTTGCCGTGTACTGGAAATGCTGTCCTAACTTGCCATATTTGTTTCAAACAAAAACTCTATTCACAAACTCACTAAAAAATCATTGAAGTTTTCTGTTATTTCTCTGTTAAAGAAACTGAGTAGTTCTTTTTGAGGTGAGTAGGGGAGGAGGCGGCCCTCAATATTGTTGTCGGATGCATAACTAAGCCCATCATAGAGCATCATGTATTCTAACAATGCTGATAAAACATTGTTAGGAAATCTAAAAACCTTTGAAAGCATGCAGCTTCATTGAATCTAACGAATATTCTAATCTATATTTTGTGAATATTGTTTGTAGAGGGATGGCCTATCTTCACAATGAACCAAATGTTATCATTCATCGAGACCTAAAGCCAAGGTAAATATGTTATTCTTACATATTGATTTCAATTTTTCTTTCTCCCAGATTTATGGTATCTAACATGATCTAGAACATGACACGAATTTATTTATATGTCGATGCAATGCATTACACGTTGAAATCTTTTTTACCCGAAAAATTTCAGGAATGTTCTTTTAGTCAATTCTGGTGCCGACCATTTAAAAGTTGGTGATTTTGGACTTAGTAAGCTTATTAAGGTCCAAAGTTCTCATGATGTGTACAAGATGACTGGTGAAACTGGAAGCTGTGAGTATGAGAAATTTCTTCAAATTAATAAGGGAAAAATGCATAGACATGCCATGAACTTTACCTTGTTTTGAAATATCCACCTTGAACTTGCATAATGAGGTGAGTGCTTAACTTTCTAAATCTGCTATCAGGCCAATCCGCTCAGTAATTAAGTTTAAATCACTGATAATATGACTTGCATGAGATAATATGTAATTTGTTTGTTTTATTTTTATTTTATTTTCAATTTCCATAAATTAAAAAATGTAGAATAATTAAAAGGAATAGAAAGTAAGAGTATTTTAAAAAATCAAATCAAATCATGAATAAGTACGAGATTATCAAATGAATTAATCAATACGCATGTCATATGATGAATGATTTTTGTTATGCGTATGCATAGAGGAGTCTAATTTAGGTTTAAGAAAGGTTAATATGAAATTGGAATTTTAATATGGCTATTTCAAGATGAAATAAACTTGAAGGAATGTATGCAATTTTTTTAATTAAAAGCAGTAACATTTCTGCACAAAATTGAAATTTCCTTCTTCTTTTGGGGGAAAAAATAGACCGCTACATGGCTCCTGAAGTTTTCAAACACCGGAGATATGACAAGAAGGTTGACGTGTTCTCCTTTGCAATGATTCTGTATGAGGTAATTCGGCACACTTAAGAGTTACGAATTTTGTTTGATAAAATGGTAAAAGTTAAAACTACTTCTGAACTTCAAATTCACTATTGTTGAAATTTCTTTTGGATCAGATGCTTGAAGGTGAACCGCCTTTTTCAAATTATGAACCATATGATGGAGCCAAATATGTGGCAGAAGGACACAGGCCTTCTTTTCGGTCAAAGAGTTATACCTCTGACCTGCGAGAGTAAGTCATTTCTAATTACCCAGTTCCCCGCCCTCCCTCTCAAATCCAATTTCTTCTCCTTTAGTATCCCATTCCTGTTTGCTATTTGTCAGAGGTATAACTTAGCATCCACTTCCCCTCTTTTCCTTTTACACCAACCCAGCGTCTATATGCTTAGTGTGTGAACAGTTGTTAAAGCTTGTGACGATCTGAGTCATAATGAATGAGAATAAGATTTAAGTTAACAAAACAGTGAGACATTTATTATTATCCTGCTTCTCTGTCGTACTTCGAAGAAAATTTTACAACTATGCTTATGCTTATGCTTACGGGTGCCGCATGGTAATACTCCTAGAGTCCTACTGTGACAAGCATAAATATGAAATCTATCATTTTGTGATCACTTGGTAGTAGGTTATGAATGTTTTACATTTAGGATGTTAGAAGTTCCGGTCTAGTCAAATACTCATCTCTGTTATATCAACTATTTCTTAGAGCAGCTTCAGGCTTGTAATTTGTAATCATATGAAATTTGACCTTGCATGTTCTTAGTTTAACAGAGGAGTGCTGGGCTGCTGAAATAAATCAAAGACCTTCGTTCATAGAGATCCTTAAACGGCTTGAAAAGATCAAGGAAAATTTGCCTTCAGATCATCACTGGAGCTTGTTCGCTTCATGAATTATAAGAGCATTCCAGTCCAGATATTCAGATGATTATTTGCTATCACCATTCCAAAAGGTTATCTTATCTACTACTGATGGTTTGTCAAAGGAGCCAACTTGGAATACCTAGCCGGGGTCATAAACCGTGTTTTGAACTGTTAGATGAGCGTAACTGGTTGATGCTAATTCTTTTAACAGGTGTTTAGATTCAATTACTTTGTCTCATTAAAATTCTTGGCTGAGTTCTATTCAGCTATTCTTGTGAGCAGATAATAGTGGTTGTTCAAGTGTAATATGTTGTGTACAAAACCAATCGAGGAAAAATATAACGATTCAAGCTAACTAATGTTTAAATTTTATCGTATGTTGAAAACTACTAGTAGTTTTCATTTCTTGGACATTGTTTGACCAATTCATGTGTTAAATTCTACCAACTACTATCAGTTTCCTTCCCAATTTTTCAGTTCTTGTATTGGTTGTGGTATTCCTTTCCAGTGAATTATGAACTGGGGAGTGGTGAACATCCAGAGCAAACATTCATACGCTTACCTCTATGCACTATTTCTTATTTTTATTTTGATTGATAGTGAGGTTCCTGAGTTCCAGGATGTTGATGCTCCGTGGATATATAGTGGCAAAGGGTGGAGAGGGTGTTCTTGCAACAATGAAATATTCGAACACCCTAGTTAGTGAGAGTTGAGTAAAGACTGTTAGATAACTTAGTAAAGGCTAAAATAGAATTTTAGTTCTTTCTTTTTCATAAAAGGTTTTATTTCAGAAAGCATCACTGTGAAGCAACCCCAAAGTTTCAACAATCAATTACTTCTAGAGGAAAATACATTAAAAAGAATATAAGGAAATATACAAAAGAAGGCAACACCAAACCCATTTAAGAATGAAGAAAACTTATTCTAGAATCCAAAGCCAAATTAGCAACCCTATCAGCATATTTATTTCTTTCTTTGTATACACGAAAACCATAATAGTCATACACAGAGAAAGGCAATTCATCTTTGCTAATAGACTATGGAACAATGAATGCAGTCTTTGAAAGAAGCAACCACAAAAAAAGAATGAATCTCGTTGAAACTAAAGTGAGGTGCATCTTCTAGCCACTGGCTCTTCATTATATTTGTCTTTCCATTAGTTTTTTTTTTTTTTTTTTTTTTTTTTTTTCCTTTATTTTTTTTTTTTTTTTTTTTTTTTTTTTTTTGCACTAACTGTATTAGTTTTAACTGATGTGACATCTTTTACAATTTATTCATGGCTCACGTGTCACTAAATTGGTCAAATTGGAGTGATAAATTGATGAAAGAACCAATTTGGACTGATAAAAACTCTATAGAATCAAAGTAAAACTTTTTAATTTAAGAGAGTAAACTGAAAAAATAAAATAAAATGAGGGACCAAAACTCTATTTTAGCCTAAGTTATAGGTTTGGTTGATTATGGATTGTGCAGAGAGCTCATCCTACTTATATGATTGGAAAAACTACCTCATCTAATCACTAGAGTACTCCTACAGTCACAATCATTTAGCTACTTTGTGATTGAGTTGTAGTCATCAAGTGTCGTTTCTGAAGGTTTAGCTAGGAATTGTCTCCTATGTCTGGAAATATTGGGCTTGTCCCAGTTTATTCTGTCAGCTTGATCCCCTATGAGAAGAGGTGAGGGCTTTGCATTCTGCACCCCTACAAATTAAATTGCACTCATATAATCTGAAAATCTATTTTTATCTTTCTAAAATTATAATGGATTGTAAATTCTGAAATATATATATATATTTTATTTTAGATTATACATTTTAAATTTTTGAAATTTTTTAAATATATTTAAATTTTATTGAATTAATTTTGAACATAGTTTATTTATTTTAAATAATCATGTTTGTATTTTAAACACACATAATTTATTTAATTGGAACAATATATGTAAAAAGTAAACACAATAAATGATGTAAATGATGATAATATTTCATTTGACGTCATGAGCTAACTGCAATACATTGTCGATGTTAGAGGACTTTCTACCACATGTCTATAGTTGATCATGGGAGTGAGTCTCTTGAATATACCCTGCATTCACTGAACTAGTGCGTCTAAGACTTTAAAGATTAAAACAGAAAATCATGGCAACATAATACCAAACAAGCATGTTTTTGTTGTGATGACAGTCATGTCTGGCCATTATCTAGACTATGTGATCAACAATACAATAATATATAGGTCGATCTTTGTCTGGCCGAGAAAGTATGTAGAGGTATGACACTCATATGAATTAGTGCATGTATCCAATTACACATGCTGAAGGATGTGAAGCCAGTGTCACAATGATAACAAGATGGTAGAAAAAATACAGCCATCAGTCATTAATGATGGTAACTACTCCTCTTTCAAAAGGTGAGGAAAGTTGAGCAATCATCTACTTGTATCCAAACTGGCACAGAACATGCTCAGGTAAATGGTGTTGTGAGCATGTCCTAAGCTAAATATATCTTGAGAATATGGTTATTGTCTCAAAGGATTGACTAGGTTGATGATCATCATAAGGACTCCAGATCATCGTAGGATGGGTAAGACTATCGATCTAAACAGACTCATGCAATGCCAATAGGACATATATGGTGTCCACATAATGGCATGCTTAAGGGAGGAGCTCTTGATATGTGGGAGTGATATCCCTGATTTCTATCCCAGAGAAGTGTTCATATATCCATGCCTAATTCATTATGAACTAATATTATGCATATATTTAATTAAAAGTAAATATAATTTGTTCAGATTATGTGCAATATTTACTTGTAACAATGTGACATAACCTTCTAACTACTTTGTCTAAGCAAACGTCTCCAAACTAGTTATACATGTTGGTGAGTACGACAACTTCCCATGCGTACCTGCCATGTAACACCCCAACTATGATATAATATTTGTTGTTTAATTAGAAATTGGGAGTAATTTTTTTTTTCTGTGCATTAAGATTTTCTTAGAGAGAACATTAATGGTGATATAACCTTATAGATATAAAGTATATCAATATTTTACATCCTTGTAATTATTCATAATATATATCAAATATATATAAGTTTTGTACAATAATAAAAGTTTTACATCAAAATGGATGACTGTCCACCATTTTCTCACATAACATAATTTTCTCTCATTATTGTCTTGTGTGTTGTGAATTCTCAGCAACTCTATTTAGAGAAAGGCCATGAATAACTACTATTCACTTGTAACCACATGGTTGTAATTAAACTGATTCTTTCAAATCTAGTTTGGATTCGGTTATAAAGGGATAAGTACTAAGATGTGAAATATCTCTAGTAAAAAGTAGGAAATGGGGTTCACTTATTGGTTGTTATCCATAACATTATTTTGTAAATAGATATTTACTTAGACTTTTCTAGTCTTTATGTAAAATAGTCCTTATCAATTAAACTTGTCACATCATGGTAAAATTTTAGTAACTCTTCATAAATAGAGGAAACTTACTCTCATTGATTCGTCCTTGTTTCCATTTGTATCATCTGAGGTTTCTTAGATTAGTTGTAGAGATTAGACCATCAGCATAGAGCCCGTCTGTCCATGTTATAAATTTCTACTAGATAAATTCTTCATCTTTTATGTTTAAAGTCCTTTTATTACCTCTAACTTTAACTTCAGTATCATTTGATGACTTAGAATCATCTACCAAGTAGAAATTTAACTCTCCTCATTTATTGCCTTCTTCTGGCATGGTGAACTTCATTGTAGACTTACCATATATTGTATAATCTCTTGATATATTTCTCAATGTAAGATTTGACTCTTCAAATTTGATCAGACGATGTAATCATTTATATTTTAAATAGTTGATAGTTTTATAAGATTTGGGATGTTACAATCCCTGTCTTTCATTCTCCTAGTGTATAGAACTAAGACTTTCCAAATACAAAGATATGTTATATTTATCTTAATTAATAATTTGTACACAGAATTCAAACAGATACAACTAGTATAATAATAATATAATAATAATAATAATAAAGCATGTAAGTAATTTTCTTTCATCCAAATTCATAAAAAATACTTATTTTTACTTTCTGTATTTCTTTTAATTATATATATAATGATATTTAAAATATTAAAAAATTAAAACAAAAAATTAAAACAAAAACTTTAAATAAATATAATTTGATAAATAGGACCAACACATAAATTGAGATAAATTAATTAAAATAAATAAGACCAATGTGTAACTGAAGATAAATTAAATAGTATAAATAAATAAATAGAACAATACAATAACTAAAGATAAATTAAATAATATAAATAAATTAATATATAAATAGGATAAGCATGTACCTAGATATTAATAGAAATAATATAATATAAATAAGATAATAGAATAATATATAGTTTAAAATAAATAAGAAGATTAATAAAATACACATAAATTTATTAAAATTAATATAAAAAGATTTTAACCTCACTTTCTCTTACCTTTAATTAGACTAACAAACTATAATTAATTAAAAATAAATGTTTTTAAAAGGTTGATCTAAATTCTCTTTCTTTCTCTCACTTCCTCCCTTTCTCTTTCTCTTTCTCTCTCATCCTTCTTTTCTCCTTCTTTTTCTTCCTTCTCTTCTCCTTCTCCCCTTACCCCACATTCACCTCACCCACCCTTTTATATAGGTTAAACTTTATTTTATTTTAATTCATTTTTTAAAAGAAGTAATGATTATATTTATTAGATGTAAGCTTATCTTTTTATCTATTGCATTGCATTTAATTTAATAGATAGATTTTTCTTCTTCTTCTTACCTTATCTTACCTTATATGTTCTATTGAAGAGATAAGACTTATCTTATCTAATACAATTAAATCAGTTTGACTTATGCTTATGGTATGAGAAGATAAGGTAGTCATGATTAGATTTTTTTTTTTTAATATATAGTCTTTCTAAGGCTTATTTCCAAAAATCTAATCTACTAAGGTCGATCTCCTAAGATCAGGTCTTCCAAAATTCAATCTCCCAAAGTCTGATCTCCCAAATTTCTAATCACTAAAATCCAATCTCTCAAATTTTGATCCATTAAAGTCCATCTCTCAAAATTGGATCCTCCAAAATCTGATCTCCCAAATTTCGATCACCTAAACCTGATCTCTGGGAATCTAATATTGTAAAATTTGATCCATTAATGTAGTCTCCCAAATTCTGATGTCTCAAGTTTTAATCAACTAGTGTGGATCTTCCAAAATTTGATCTCCTAAAATCTAGTCACCCAAAGGCCAATCACCCAAACCTGATCTCCAAAAATCCGATGTCTTAAACCCGATCTCACAAAATTTGATCTCTCAAAATCCAATCTTCCAAATTCTGACCTCCTTAAATTTGATCTCCCTAAACCTAATCCTCGAAAACCTAATCTACTAAAGTCATCTCCTAAACTTGATCTCTTGAAATTTAATCTCCCAAAGCTTGACTATCTTAGTGCAGATACCCAAAGCTGATCCAATTAAATATTCACATCCATGTTTTTAAATATTCATAATTATATTTTATTCTTAATATATATAAATCATATAATTCTTCTATATATCTTATATATATATATATATATATATATATATATATATATATATATATTCATAAATATAAAGAAATAATAAATAATATAATTTCAATATTTTATGTGTGAAAATATAGTATTACAAATGTTTGGATGTTACACACCACACATCCTCAAATTGTCAAATAGCGATAAGTAGGACACGCTAACTAATGTCGCAATTTTATCAGCAAAAAATGTGGATCTAACAAATAAGCATGAATGGAAAACTCTCATCTGTAGTATATGGAGCATTCCTCATACACCTTGTGTAAAGCACAATGATATTGTCTCAACTCTGTCACGGTGTCACTAAAATGTGTCCCAAATAGCTCAACCAACAATGACCTGATGAGAAATCCAACATCATACATGAACAAAACTGGGAAGATGCAACAAGGCAGACACAACAATAGAGAATAGGGAGGTGAAAAATGTTGGTGTCTCAATGTCACCTCTCAATAAAGTTTGATATAAGACCTTTATCAGCAGTCTCATAACTAATCTTGCATAGTGACAACATTCCAATGTTAATATGACCACAATTTGGGTGAGGGATCCCAAACTTACTTAGTTTGTGTCTATGGGAGACAAACTTTAGTTTTCCTCGATCCTTACCCACAAGCTAAATGGTCAGCATAATTTTGTAGTAACGACGTATTAGTAGGTCTTTCATGAAATCTTACTTCAACTTTCTCATGCACTCCTATTTTAGTTGGTGGCAAAACATTATCATTAATAATAGTGACAGCTTGTTTATTATCTCTTTTACATACATATATTGTCAATATTTAATTTATTTAGCTTGTGTTTAGAGTGATGATCTAGTTATGATTCTAATAATTTCTCTAACAACAATAATAATAAACAATATATTTCTTAAAATTAATAGATACACTTTAAATTGTACATTTTTTAATGTATTTTTAACTAAAAATACATTTTAGAATATAAAATTCAAAATATATGTATAAATTTTGAATTGTATATTCTAAAATGTATTTCAAGATATAAAGATATATTATTCAATATATATATATATATATATATATATATATATTTT
>Ga0209489_109263_pt1 | contig 12437 bp, 8 predicted proteins | sample SiratrowhiteBW_FD_187527 | JGI IMG/M metagenome (GOLD analysis project Ga0209489, IMG submission 187527) | Root nodule microbial communities of legume samples collected from California, USA - Siratro white BW (SPAdes) (version 2) | ecosystem: Host-associated > Plants > Roots > Nodule | place: USA... | reverse complement strand
TTATTATATTATTAATAGTATTGTTACTATTATTATTATTAATATTATTATTATAAATATTATTAATAATATTATTACTAGATATTATTAATATTTAAATAAAATTGATGTTATTATTAATAATATTATTAACAAAATATTATTGTTATTATTATTAATGTTATTATTAGTAATATTATTATGATTATTGTTAATATTATAAATATTATTAATAATGTTAATATTAGTATTGTTATTAATTATAAAAATTATAATTACAATAATAATAATAATAACAATAATTATAATAAGAATGTTAATAATCATATTAAGACAACAATGTTGCTGTGGTTTAGTAATAAGTTCAATTCTGTTGATGCATGTGAAACTATAATGTTGGGTGTATGACGAGCAATAATAGGTTTGGTTGAAGCTTTCAGAATCTCTATATAAGGACCGGAGAGTTTTGTGTTCATAACTTTACATCATGCTTATCTCTTTTCTCCTATCTCATTGCAAAGGAAAGAAGATGCCTCATCCACTATAAGCATATACTATATCTATATGCTTATTCTTAATATATTGTTAGTGATAACCCTCCCCATTACTTATTTAACTAAGATAATAGTGATAAGGTTTAACAACAAGCTTAATTAATACAAATTGTTATTAATAAGATGACATTGGAGAAAATTGAAAATAATGCACAAATTTATCAAGAAATTATAAATAAGAAGATAGAAACATTGACCACATGACTAGAAAATGAAACACTAGAAATAGAATGAGAATCTTTAATAAAAAGTTAATTTAAAATATCCAACAAGAGAAGTATATATATAGGTGTGTTGTCCACATATTTTTCATACCTACTTAGGAGTGAGCAAATATGGCATACTCTCAAGTTCAAAAGATGGAAACTAAAATCCAAATGGAGGCTTCTGATGAGCAGTTCTATGATGTTTTTTGCAACAGGCCACACCATATTGCCAACATCACACCTGAGACAGTACAGTCTGTTCAAATTCACAAAGGAGAATGGGGCAGTGAGGTCCATCATTTCCTGGAATTACATAATTGGTATGGAAACTTCCACCTCTAAACTTAATTTCTCTTTTAAGAACATCATAACCACACTTGTTTAATGTCTTTATTTATTTATTAATATTATTTATTAATAAATATGAACAAACACATCAAGTCTAGATTAACTAAATCACTTTTTTTTAGAGAAATTAATTAGAAAGAAATAAGTTTATAAAGAAGCTAAATTTTGTTTGGACAAGAACAGATGGAAACATTGCTGGGGCCAAGGAGTTGGTTGAAGGCATAGATAGGAAAACAATAAAATGAGCTTCAAGGTTATAGAGGGAGACCTGCTTGGACATTACAAGAGCTTCAACATTCATTTGCAAGCTATTCCAAAGGAAAAGGGCAGTGTGGTGCAGTGGACAATGGAGTTTGAGAAACAACAAAACCACATTCCGGATCCTCACTCCACACTTCAACTGGCAGCTCATCTCACCAACAAAATTGATTCATACCTTACTCAGAACCGCAACTAGATCATTAGTTCTCAAATATAAATAAACCTCATGTTGTTATTGCTGTGTAAGAAATAATAATTGATGTATTATGGGGCCTAAGTAATTACCCCTTAATTCCATCAATCTTATGTATTAAGTGCTTATAATAAAGTGTATCAGCAACTAAAAGGAGTGAGCTGGGCACATTTATGTTATGTTGTATGATTTGTGTTAGGTGTGGTTTTCTCATTCTGAACTTTTATAGAGGGAAAATCTCCTTTTGTGTTGAATTTTTAATGGTAATGCTATAATTTCGAGATAGCAATTTGTTAATATTAACTCATGAATAGTTCTTAATCTTGTTGCCAATTAATTAATAAATAGTTGGTTTCTTGATTAAAATAATAACTTATTCCAATTAGCTAGGTTGGAAAGATTTCACTTGATACTTATTGCCAACTTGAATCTGTAATGATATCCAATATTATACTTATTTATTTTAATTATGAATTTAGTGTTTTATAATACACTTATTTATTTTAATTATTTTCTTAAATAAACTTTGAATTCTTAATATTTGATTTTTTTATTATTGAAATTGGTTATAAAATTAATTATTGTTAAATTTGATCATAAAATAGAATTAATAATTAAAAAACTATTTAAAAATAATACTTTTACATCTATATCATCTCAGGTTCAAAAAGATAATGATGTTTGTTCGCATGTTAAAGACGACCTTGTAATTAAGCACTAAGAATGGTCTTATTTTTGGATGATGTTATATGGATCACCTATTAAGCCATGAACATAACAATCTGTAGTTTTTACCGAGATTAAATATACTAATTGAAAAGTCATAACCCCTTGGATGATGAGTTTATCAACAAGGAATGGCCTATTAGATGATGATTATGTCATCAAAATTGATTGTATTACCTTTGAAGTTTAAATACTAATCGAATGTCGAAATTTCAAAATTAGTTTTTCTAGTATCTAATATCGTTTTAATCAATTTTTCAAAAAATATCTATCTTACCCAAAGTACACTAAAAAAGAAAAACAAAATCTCTATAAATAAAATACATCCCACATGAAAAGGTATACATAAACTTAATGTATTAAAGTCACTATTTTTTTCTTTCATCTGGGCCAAAATGAATTAATAAATAAGAAGTTACTTCAACCACAAAAATCTGTACGGTTCCATCCAAAGAATTTGAGAATAGTTTCCGCCTTGTTTGTAGTGAGATTTATGACCCCATATGTAATACCAAAACGACTAATGTTAAACGTGTTAAACAGTGTTAAAAGATAAATAATAGTATCAAAATATTATCACTTCTGTTAATATAATTCTCATCCACACACCTCTACATCAGATTTCATTTGCTATTAAATTCTATTGTGCTGAACTTCTGCAAATGGTGCACAACTTGGTCATGTTACAGTATATTCCAATCCACCCTACTAATAGCTGCTTACTCATTTTCTAAATTTATTATCATTTTTTATTAATAATTTATTATTATTGTATAATTTTATTATTATTATTATTATTTTATAATAATAGTTTATAATTTATTATTTTTAGTATATTATATCATATAATTAATCATATTTATTTTATGAAAAAAATAATATATATAAATAAATTAGTAATAAGAATTAATTATAAAAAGTATAATATTATTTTAATAAACTTTAAAGAGTTTCTTGACAAATTTTCACAAAATTGCAAAGAAAGGTAAACGTTTTAATTCTGCCTTAATTTTTGTTTTTATATATTATTTTATATCTTGGTTTTTGAACTTCTTTTTTATTCTTTGTGGTGTAACAATGGTGGCATGTTTGTGGTTCGAATCAAATATGCTAGTAATGAATAGATCTCTATGCTCCTCCTCAATTAATTCAATGTTGTAGTTTTTCATGTTCTTCAAAATCCTACCACTCCATTAGTTGCTATGAAAATTTTTGAAGTTCTATCACATCCTCTCATCCTTTACTGCATAAAATGCAATAGCCTCTACAAGTGATTTCAAGTATTGCAACTTCACGTGGTATCTATAGAGATCATAAAACACAATTTTATTTGTGGTTTTACTAATTTCATTAGCCAGAAGTTTGCTCTTGTTGCTAAAATATTTTTCATCATATTTGCTTTGGAACCACGTTCTTTATGAATTGAATGTGAGGCTTTCAACAAGGAATTCATTATTTAATGTCCACTTTGAACTCCATAGAGAAAGTGTATGATTCTGTGTTTCTCTATTTATTAATTTCTATTTCTCTGATCATATTTCTAGAGAAAGAAACACTTAGTGTCGATAAACTAGCCAATTTTAAAATTAACATTGAATGTTTTCATTTTGTGAGACAATTTTCTCTGTCTTTCATAAGTTTTGGCACTCGTTTCATATTCCATGTACTTCTCTTTAGTTTGTTTTTGGTTTGTTGATCAATGATGTGCTTTAGCCCATCATAGCCTTTCACTTAAAAAAAAAAGTCAATTATTCGCTTATGAGTTACTAAACATTTCTCCTAGATATAAGAGTAAAATGTCGAAGAGAGAAATAAATATTTGTAAGAAATATTATTTTATTTTAATAGAAACTCATGTTAGAGTGAAAAATAATTGAATAAGATAGAATTAAGTGGATTCATGAGTTTGATATATTACTACATCAATCAATAAGTATAGATTTTAAAATTTCTACGGTTGAAGTTTATTAGCTATTACATAAATAATTTATCATTAGTTTTTTTTAATATGTGATTTTAGGTTGTTTAAGATTTGGTGAGAGTTGTTTGTAGTTATCTACCACAAAGTCGAAGGAGTTTTCACTAAACTTGTGATTAGAGTAAAATAATTACATTTTATATAGATATTAAATTGAGCTAACCTTTAATTATTTGTGTGATCTAACTAATTTCAATTTAATCTTAAGATTAATCATTTTATTCTCTAATATGCTAACACTTAATTTAGGTATACATTTCCAAAAACAAATCCTATCAAAAGAAATTATTAAGAAGTATATTTTAGTTCTAAGTCAACCTTATTAGTAGATGGTCTCACAGGTTCAATAATTTTATTAAAACAAACTTTCAAATGACTCTGATACTATTTTAAAAAATAAATTTTCAGTTTAATTTAATCTTACAAGTAAAAATTATTTTCATTTATGTATTATACATAAATTGACTTTTTTTATTTGACATGACATCTTCTCCATAAAATTATTGTAAACTAAGAACTAAAATAATGTTTTGAGCATTTCCAATGCTATTAGCATTTACAATATGCATAGCCATTTTGAGCAAGAACTTATCATCTTCCTGTTATGCGGGTCCACAAAGCCACATTATTGGAAACGAAAGAAGATGGGTCCTCCAACTTGCAAGCATATATTGTCCACATATTTTCATAGCTTCTTAGGAGTGAAGCTCTGAACTCAAAATGCAGGAAATTAAGGTCCATATCAAGGCTTCTGCTGAGCAGTTCTATGATGTTTTATGCAACAGGACACACCATATTGCCACCATTGCACCTGAAATAGTACAGTCTGTTCAAATTCATGAAGGAGAATGGGGCAGTGAGGGATCCATCATTTCCTGGACTTACATACATGGTATGCAAACTTCCACTTCTAAAACTTTATTAACACAATTTCTCTTAAGTTTTATCAATCAAATATTATTTTTATACATTGTATTCTGTTATTTATTTATTCACATTATTCCATTTATTTTCAAGGATTAAAAGAAGACCGTTCAGTCTAGAGATAAATTTCAGTAATTTTATTGTAACTTTTATAATTAAAATGCCTGTGTTTTGGAATACTTTTACAAATTGTTATTAAAGATTAAAGTAGATTTCAATTTCAATCTCCCTTTAATTTTTTTATTGTGATTGTGATTGTGATCGCTCTATTTTTTATTTTTCAAGTTTTTAATTAGTTTTCAGATTTTGAATATCCTCAATTTTGGTTACTTTTCATATTTTAATGAAATATTAAATTAATTTCTTACGGTACCTTCAATAAACATTTTAAGTCAACATTAAATTTTTTTTCTTAAATCCGGATATTAATACTGCAAAAAACTTTAGAAAGATAAAAATGACTGTTGAGACTTACGAGATTATTAAAATTGTGATTTAGCAAAAAAATATATTCTCCTAAGGTAGGAAAAGTGGGAGAAAATAGCATAATCACAATCAAGTGAATATGTAGTTTGAAACTTTTGCTCAATTCAAAATAGAACCGGAATGAGCAGAACATTTGGCAACAATATATTCTATCTTTCCAAATTGAATCACTGTCTTTGAACATAAAAAAAGAAAAAAAATGCTTTGATACCATTATTTATTAATTACATTCATTGGATACTGATTTTACTTAATAAAATATTATATAATAATAAAATAATAATTTATTTTAATGTCAAATGGTTATATTTTATTTTAATACTCTAAAAAAATGATTTTAAGCATCATATATGTCTTTGGAATTCAAATGGTTCATTTTATTCTGTACTTTATTCATATTTTATTAATATTTGACAACAATATATTCTATCTTTCCAAATTAAATCACTATCTTTGGACACAAAAGAAAAAAAATTGTTTTAATATCTTATTAGTACTTAATTTCATGATTATGGTTATAATAATATTTAGGTGAATAATTTGAGATATTGTGATTCCTGACAATATTCTAGATGCTGAATGATATACCTATATATTAAAAATCAATTTTTTTAAAAAAAATTAGAAAGATATAATTTTATAAAGAAGCGCGATGTAGTGAAACTCATGACAAATCTGAAACTATCAAATTATTGGATAGCTTAGAGGAAGAGATTTAAGAGGTAGGCAAGTAACATGTTACCTAGTATATGAATAAATTTTATCTGTGTTGTGTATGGTTATTATTTTTCTATATTGATACATATTTTGTTGTATTGTGTATTATTATGCAAATTTTGGACTATGTCATTGCTTTTTTTATCAATTATATTATAGGGTTAATTAGGTGTAAGATCAGTTATGCTTTTGTAATAAGGTTGAAACATCCTTAAAGTATTTCTTTTAATTAATTTTATTCTTTACCTTTAAAAAAAAAATAAAGAAGCTAATCTTAGTGTGGACAAGAACAGATGGAAAGGTTTGTGTGTCGAAGGAGGTGGTTGAAGGCATAGACAAGGAAAACAAAAAACTGAGCTTGAGGGCTATTGAGGGAGATCTGCTTAAAGATCACAAGAGCTTCAAGACTAATGTACAAGTTATTCCAAAGGAAAAGGGCAGTGTGGTGCAGTGGAGAGAGGAGTTTGAGAAACGGGGAAACCACATTCCTGATCCTACCACTTTGCCACTGGCCATTCATGTCATCAACAAAATTGATTCTTACCTTACTCAGGACCACAACTAGATCATTACTTCTCAAATATCAATAAACCTCATATTGCTATCTAAGAAATAATAATTTATGTGTTATGGGGACTCATTAATTACCCCTTAATTCCATCAATATTGTGTATTAAGTGGTTATAATAGAGTGCATTAGCAACTAATAGAGTGAGGTGGGCACATTTATGTTATGTTGTATGATTTGTGTTAGGTGTGTGGTTTTGTCATTGTGAACTTTGGGAGAAAGTTTGCTTTGAAATCTCTTTACTTTTGTGTGGAATTTTGAATGGTATTGCTATATTTTTTAGATAGCCATTCATTAATATTAACTAATAAATAGTTATTAATCTTGTTAGCAATCAATTAATAAGTAGTTCATTCTCATGACAACTTATTTGAATTAGGTTCAAAATACTTTGCTCCACACTTATCTTTCCAAGGAAATTCCCATGTTACACTTATGTTTTATATTATTTTAATTATTTTCATAAATCAATTTTGAATTCTTAATATATGATTTTTTTCTGTTATTAAAATTTGTGATAAAATTAATTATTACTAAATTTGGTCTGAAATATTTTATCATTAAAATAATTACTAGAAAAACAAAATTTTTACATCACTTATTTTAGATATTCTATACTGATTATATACAACAAAATACAAACGACATAAACAGTAAGAAAGTTTTTATATTGAATATCAACCGATATAGAAAGTATGTTAACTTTTAAAACTAATGTTATATGCTCCACGTTTTATTAAAAAAAGTAATACAAAAAAACATTTTTTTTCTATATTAGTTTACTAGAACGAATGTAGGTAATGAACATATCACCTTCCTTTAATTTACAACTAATATAGAAATAGTTTTTTCTTAATAAGAATTGTTTGATTTACCCTTAATTTCTCACTATAACTATAAAAAATTTAAATTGTACACAACTAAACAAGTTTTTAAACTTTAATTGTTCTCAACTAAATCAAACAAAAAAAATATTACTTTCTATCAATACTATGAAATGATGAGTTATGAGCACAAAAAATTCTCCTAAAGTCGTTATTAAATCACAAGAAAAGATGAAACTAAAATTTATTCTCCAACTATATGAACTAGTTACTCAAAATTAGAAATAAATAGGTCAATAAATCCTAAACGACAAACAATATTATAGAATTTGTTTTTTACAGCTCTTAACTATCATCAATTCGACCTCTTCCAGGAAAGTTTTTGTATTAGTAATTAATCATGTTTTACCCAGTCACCTTATATTGATAAAATTCTTTATTTATATTTACAAGAAATTATCTAGATTGAAAATAGATCTATATGAACTCCCGTTATCGTATATACTACGTCTCATTTTTAAATTATAATTAAAAAAATTATATATATATCAACTCAATTTTTACTTAGTTCATATGTAAACAACCAATACATTGAATAGATATAATTATAATTATTAACTCTCATTAAATGGAGGTAACGTGTCTAGAAGTTAAAAACTTCCCTTGAAACTTTTAGAACTTCATTGATCTCTAAAGTAATTATCTAAATTATTAATCACTACACCAACAATATCTTCTCATAAGAAATCACCCAAAAATAAAAAATAAAATTCTTAGTAAAGATTAAATCATTTATCAAAAATTAATTTTTTGATTGGTCCAGTATGGGTTTTCATCTTATTGTTCATCCACACTCAATCTGATAACAAAACAATAGTCAGATTGTTCTATAAGCATAGAGTGAATTTAGAGAAAGCAATTTTAAAGAGAAAAAATTATGAATAGAATAAAAAATAAATATTTATTCTCTATTTATATACTTCTTATTTTTTATTCATTTAAAACTTATTTTTAAATAAAACTCAAATTTTACAAAGTTTCTAATATTTATTTAAAAATTTGATTCTAAATAAAACACCAATACGATACTATTTAAAAATTTGAAAAGAGGACTTATATATTGAAAATTAAAGTACATCTACCATAGTTTTCTTTCTCATTTTTCTTAGAATTTTATTTCATGATTAATCCTCTATGCTCTGTGAGTCGGCAAGGATATTTTATTGGCAGCATCTTCATCCTCACCACATTTTCTCTAAAAGAAAGAAGATGCCTTGCAAATGGTGGTTCCGCTGATATCTCCAAATACTTTGGTTTTATTTGGTAAGAAAGAGAAGAAGTAAAAGAAGAAAGAGCACCTAAATAAAATAATGAGTGAAAAAATATAATAAAGTATTTTTTTATCCTTCATGAAAAAAAACATATAAAGTCTTTTTTTATTCCTTCAATCACTTTGTACATTATCAACTACGACACATCTTTCAATGTTTCTTCATTTTTTTTGTGTGGCTTCTAAACTAGCGAAGTTCATCTGATAACTCTTTTTCAGACAAATAGCCATAAAAGTGTAAATTGATGTGATATGATTTATAAAAGAACGAAATTCTTATTAAATGCTAAAACATGTGATAATTATATTTTATTGTTAAATTTTATAAAACATTTTTTCATCAAAATATTTAAAGGTTAACATGTCACTAAATTATATTTTATAAGAATCAGCAGGACATTAAGTTATAGATGTAAAAATTAATTTGTATTCCTTTACACATTTAGGACAAAATTAGATTTTTTTTTGTCTTTCTTAAGGATTAAACTCTCACCAACTTATACACTCAGAACCAAAATTATTTTTTAGCCTTCTTTTTTTCTTAATTGTTATTATTAGAACACATTTATTGTTTCAAGGACTAAACTCTGACCAACTCATGCAATGGTTAGCCAAATGATTTTTTAGCCTTTTTCTTAATTGCTATTACTAAGGTATTGCATACACAATTCCTTTACATTTAAAATGACACTATTTTCATCATATTTAATTTATATTTTTACTCGGATATTTAAATACATTTGCTCACTTTACCATCCCATTTTCATTAACATGTACAATATATAGAAAGTTGGTTTAGTAATAAAAACGAAATGAAAAATAAATAAATTATAAGTTAGAAAAAAATTTAACATATTAACTGATACTATTTATTAATAAAAATATTTTTTTCCCAAGATGCTTTTGTATGTATAAGATTATAAATTGCAAAAAAAAAAAAAAATGTTCGAATAAATTTGTTTACATTTAATTTATTCTAAAAAAAATCTAAAAACACTCCTAAAAGAAACTGGTTAAGACACTGATTAAACTTTGTTTGGATATCACTATAATTTCCATTTTTGTCTCTTAACTTTTTTTCACAAATATATATACATCTGCATTGTTCACTCATTTTCCATAGCTTGTAAGGAGTTAAGCAAATATGGCCAACTCTCAACTTCAAAAGCTTGAAACTAATGTTCATCTTGCAGTACCTGCTGAGCAATTATTTGATGTTTTCTGCAACAAGACACACAATATTGCCAAAATTTTTCCTACAAAAATACAATCCATTGACCTTCTTCAAGGTGAATGGGGCACTGAAGGATCCATCATCTGCTGGAACTTTCTTCATGGTATGACAACTATGACTTTCAAATTTTATCAACAAAATGTTGGAACCTCTTGCTTTTTTCATTTATACAAGATATATATTTTAACTTTTAAAATAACTGTAGATTATGTTATACAGCCATGTTAGAACCTTGAAAAAATATTATTAATGGTTGAAGAGTTATTTGTAGTATATTTAAGTAATTTTATATATTTAATTATGGCTTTGGGGTTAGTTAATTAGGGTTCTTGTTGGGAGACCTAATCTAATATGTTTCAAGGCATATACTTATATGAAAAATATTAAAACAAATGGACAAAATAAGTTGAATATTACATTCAATTAATTAATTGAATATTTGGCTATATATTAAAATTCCAATCGTTTTAAATCAAATTGTTGTCACTGAATATAGAAAAAAAAATTGAGTCAACTCCAATTACTTGCAACCCTTGGGGCTAGATATGTTCTATGACTATTATGATAAAAAAATAAGTGTGTTTTTCTGTTTTATGCATGAGAACAGGGGGAAGAAATTGTGTGGCTAAGGAGGTGATTGAAGGCATAGACAGGGAAAACCACAAAATAAGGTTCAAGGTTATAGAGGGAGATCTGCTGGAAAATTACAAGAGCTTCAAGTTTATAATGAATTTTATTCCAAAGGAAAAGGGAAGTGTTACGAATTTGGTTCTGGAATATGGGAAACAAAAAGATGTCATTCTTGATCCTCATACCATGATACAACTTGTAAATGAAGTGATAAAAAAAGTTGGTGCTCATCTTACCCAAGTCCAGAACTAAATCACCACAGAGCTTATGTCTAATAAATAAAAGTTGATGTCTTATGGGCCTTAATTGCACCTTAATGACATCAATTATATGTGAAACTATGACTAAAATGTGTGAGTTTATGTTGTTGTATTATGTGTGATTGTGTCTTATGAAATATAATATGTTTGGAATCTCCTTTACCTTTGTCATTTGTTGAAAACCCTAATTATTCTTAGTGCAATTTCTCCAAAGTTATTTCTAAAACATGGACACATACTAAAATTAATGCAAATACATTTAAGTTAAAATATCCAACCATCAACCTAGCTTAGTCCACTAATATTATCCAAATCAGAATAAAATATTAAATATTTAAATAATAAATATCAAGAACCAACTATTAGAATATTAAGCTAAAGAGTTAAACTATCACTACTTAAAAAGCTACTAGACATATTAAGTCAACCAAATCGTGTTCACTTTTTCACAGCATCACGTATTTTTATTAAATGAGTAAAATTATTTTAGCTTAAGGTAAAATTTGCAGTTTTTAGATAGGTCCCTAACTGGGTAAAATTATATTATTTAAACTAAGTAGAAAAAAAAAAAAAAAACTTGTCTGTCTAAAGTGAGTTAAGAAAAAAATTATCTTGTGTAGGGTGTAAATTATTTAATTAGTTGATCTTAATCTCAGCTTACCGTAAAAAAGTATGAGATTCTTGAAAAGAAAGATGTTATTTATGGAGGCACTGATTACAGGAAGAATATTTCAAGTATTATTTCTTAACAATTAATAATCAACAAATGTTGGTGTCCTATTAATGAAAATATTTTTTTTATATTTTTAATATAATTTTAAATTAATTATCTATAATACGTCTTCCAACTTTTTTATTTTAATATATATTTATGTGTCATTATATTTTTTATTTTATTATAATTAATTCCTCTATCTACATTAATCATATTAAGAATAATTGAAAAAATTACATTATCTTAAAATTTTAAAAATAGGCATAAAAACATTTTTTATTAAAAAATAACAATTAAAAAAGATCGAAAATATATCTTTGAAGTTGTGCAAATACACACCCTTAACTTTAACAGGGTTACAAGTAAATATAATGTGGTTTTGCATTTATCTCTATTTTTTTTTTATATTGAGCCCACTGAGATTATCAGTTTTTATATTTTCAATTAAAATATGTAATTTATTTGAATATATATATATATATATATATATATATATATATATAT
>Ga0209489_109261_pt1 | contig 12441 bp, 4 predicted proteins | sample SiratrowhiteBW_FD_187527 | JGI IMG/M metagenome (GOLD analysis project Ga0209489, IMG submission 187527) | Root nodule microbial communities of legume samples collected from California, USA - Siratro white BW (SPAdes) (version 2) | ecosystem: Host-associated > Plants > Roots > Nodule | place: USA... | reverse complement strand
ATATATATATATATATATATATATATATATATATATATATATATATATATATATATATATATATATAGCCAGTTGTTGTTCTAGTTTTAAGAATGCACAGTTGAATTAAACCTTGTTGAGATCCAATTTTTTAATTATTGTTTTGAATATTAACTATTTCATTAAAATTTAATACTCTCTCGTGCTTGATCTGCATTTCTCCATTAATTTCGTGAATTTTTTATTGTACTGGTTGCCTATGATGTTAACCGTGGAGTTTGCTCAACTACAACAAATCTTTTGGAGAGTTATGTATAAGCATTGGTCCTATTTGAATTGGTATATTTTTTGGAAAATTGAATTTAGAACGATAAAGATACAAGTTTGAGGATTGTGGTTATTTCCTTCGTTGCTGTCTCAGTTTTTAAGTTTATTGTATAATATGTAACACCTTGTGCTTATTAAATGGGGTTTTATTTATCCTGTTACATCTAGTGGCGTAGTGGCCTATTCTTAGCTTCACATTATACTTGTCATCTCGTACTAGAAAGACTGTATCTTATATACAGCAAAACAATTTTGTATAAGGTTTGAGAATTAAAATTGTTAAAACAAAATAGTGGATAAAATTTAATAGAAACTAAAATTAAAATTCATCTAAATTTTTATCAGAATATATTGAAAGGAAAGATGGAAGTGCATTTAAGAATGGTTAACATCTGCTTTAGAAATCATTTTTAGAATTTGTAGTGACAAATATTCTACGCCTTTAAAATCACATGTTTGAAAAACAAAATAGAGTAGTTGTTAATATATAGAATTTTTTATTGAAAATAATAGGTAAGAGACAAAAAAAATTGAAGTGTAATTACAATTTCAAGAGATTAAAAGTAATCTTGAAATGTTTACCTATAGAAATTCAACAATTGTGAGTTAGTCAGAACTAAGAATTGTGAATGAATGAGATGCATTAATGAAACATTGTCTAAATTTCAATAGGGAGGACATTTATATGTTAAACCTTAATCCCGGCAATTAAAATTACTCTGCATTTATTATGTTTGAAAAGTGGTGATTTGGCTTCTGAATTTGTTATCAAGGGATGACTTGACTTGGCATGCATGCTGGATAATTCACTCTGTCAAGCTGTGACGAATTGCAATTCACTTTAACTCTTGTATCATTTATATCATCCAAATGAATTATACTATTCAACATCAGTTTCTTTTCTTAAATTTGTTTTACCATTTCTGTGATAGAAATTGGAAAGTAACGTATGTGTAAATTGCTGCGCGAAAAGGAACTGATATTTGATTAATGTAATGTTGTCTTACCTTTTGATATAGAGGTTTCAAACTGTATGATTTATGAGTTTCCAGCATATATTAAAAATGCGATGGCCAAAAATCATCCTTTTAATGTACAGGAGATTCAATGAGCTTGCCTTATTATGAAAGAAAGAGGAACAAATGGGGATAGTCCTTAGGATCCTGTTCTCTAATATTTGGTTCTGAGTCTGACTAATTTCTTCTATTGAATTTCATTCTTAAAGAAATAAATATTGCCCCTAGAGGAATTTCATTGCTAAGACTAAGTTGGAAGAAATCTCAAGGCTTAAGTTTACCCTTTAGTTTTATTTCTCTAATATGTTGGCACAACCTTTCTCGTTATTGTTAGTACTTGCTTAGACGAATTGGCTTTCAAATACTTCCACATCTTAGAGGTTATTTTTAACACACAAGGTTAGTGGCAAAATGCAAAAGGTTACGTTTGTTCAAATGAGGCTAGATAGCATTACAATGACTATTTTTGTTCTTTCTTTATATTCTTTCTTCTACCGTTATATTTCATATTTTCATTCTTTTTCAATATAATTATTTGTGATTTATACTGTGCTAGGTTTTACTCTTCTAAAGGCATTGGAATAAGACTACAACAGTAACACACAGCAGAGCTAATACATAACTTGAATTTTTTAATAATATTACCTTTCCAATAACTAGATATGTTGGTATATTTGTTAAATTAGGATGGAATGAGAAATGACGAAAGAGTTACTTATGGGAAGATCCATGAGTACATATATGCGATATTTAGTAACAAAACATATATCATTTATTAATTTTAGACTTTAGACTTATATTTGGAATTCCAATTTCATGTACTTGTAATGCAATATTTTTTGGTACCTTATATCTCTTATCCTATAATCACTTAATGAAATTATGGTAATTGATTTCATGTACTTGTAATGCAATATTTTTTGGTACCTTATATCTCTTATCCTATAATCACTTAATGAAATTATGGTAATTGATTGCACGTGTTTTGATTGGGGATTATCCAACCATTACATCTTTGACTAAAAGGAATGCAAAATATGAAGCTTTATAAAAGAAGACTCAATACTTGAGAAAATAATAATAGAAATCTATTTCTTCTTCTTAGTCTTGTACATCTTGTAAAAAATATAAATAGGAGTATAACATTTTATATACAATTAGTAATTTTCTTGTGTAAAAGGTAAGACCAGAGTGGGCCTCTAATTGGATCTCAATTAGGGTAGATTGGATAGTCAAAATCCTAGTTCCCAAGTCAATTTTGTTTACTCTCAATTAGACCTCAATTAAAGAGTAAAAACCCTTCAAAGGAGGTTAAAACACGGTCACAAACCACCCCATTCTCACACCACACGACAATGCATTAGTCCTTCATGAAGAAATGCTTATAAAAGGCTTGGAAGGAGTAAGTTTTGCTTGATATGTGACTTAGAAACCTTGGAGCACCTATTTGGAATGTGCAGTTGCATTTGCCATTTTTATCGTCCCACATCCCTTAAAACATAAAGTGCAAGAGGGATCATCCATCTATCTAGAGCCTCTTGACCCCTCTTGTAAACAATTCTGAATTGAACTTGAATTGACTATGTTTTTATGCTTGTCTTCTTTGTTCTTTAAAGTTATTAAAAATGGGGCTATTCTCCTAGGCTCACCACCAAGGATCCTTCCTGTGAAATGAAGGGCTTAATACTAAGTTTCATACTTGAAATGATGGAAATTCATCTAGAAGACTGCAAAGTGGACCTTTGACAAGGTCAATGGCTAGAAAACTGAAGGAGGAAGAAGGACTTAAGAAGACTCTTCTTCTATAGAGAGTAATTTTTTTAGAGACTTCATTTTATTTTCTTCTTAGCCTTGTAAAATTGTATAGGAGTAGCCTTGTGTAAAAATTAGGAGTAGTGTTTGTATAGTAATAGTGTTCCTTTGGCATAAAAAAATAGAAGCATAAATTTTGAGCCTATTTGAGATTTTGAATCCTAAGGTGAAACCCTCCTCATTAGGAAAGTCAAAACCCTAATTGGCCAAAAGAAGTCAACACACGACCCCATACACTACCCATATGGCTATGCATCAACTTAGAGCAAATGGGAGATTATAAACACTTAAAAAATGAAAGAAGTGGGCAATGTGGGACTTTGAGAAGGTTGGAGCACCTCTTTCACATATGTAGTTGCATTTTTCACTTTTTGTCACACATCATCTAGAATATTGAGTGATAGATTCCCCCAAGCCTATAAATAAAAGGCCTACCCTTCTCTTGTACTCACTTCTGAATAGAATGATAATTGACTATGTTATTTTGTGTGTCTTCTTGTTCTTTGAAGACATTAAAAAAAATGGAAGTATTCTCCTAGGCTCACCACTAGGAAACATTCCTTGGTAGTGAAGGCCTCTTCAGTTTTCTCTGAGAAACCTGAGGAACTAGTTGAGTTCTTTTCTTCTTTTGAGTCTTTTGTTGCCTCCAGATAGTGCTTCCATCATTTTTCATCAAGAGTCAGGCTTGGAGGTCTTCAAGAGATAAGTTTTTCTTTTCTTCTTTCCTCTTTGTTTGTTTTCGTCTTGTATTATACCTTTTTAGTCTTAGTTAGCCTTAAATTTGTGCCATTTTCTTTCTTAGTTTATTCAAATTTTTATTTTCAAGTCTTGAATTAATGTCTTGTTCTAGGAATTTCTATTGCATGTTTTGTCTAGTTTTGTACAATAACTTTACTTCGGTTTGTGTTTGTCTTACTTAACTTTAAATTTCTAAACCTAAGTGTTCTTTAGAGTTGCGTTTAGTCCTTTATCTTGTCAGAAACTCCATTAGTATAAAATAGTAGAGAAGGTGTTTGTGAAAATGTCTAATACACTTTTGCTATGCCTACTAGGCATTTGATGAAATGCCTTGAGTTGAATCACAAATGTAATGTGCTTTGGTTGCTTTTTACTTTCTAAATTTGAGTTCGATAGCATGTTATTAGATCATTAACAAGAGTTTTAGAGTTAGGTTTCTATTGTGTCTAGTAGTTTTGTTCCCATTTTTGACATTCCTTAGGCTTCTATTCGCTGGAAAATTATGTACTGTTATTGGGCTGAAAAATTTGTTGTAAACATTGTGTTAAAAAGGCACTTTTTAATTAAAAGTGAAAAAAATGATAAATCAAGGAGTCAAGATGTTTAGTGCTACAAACATAAATTGAACATTTTGCATTTTCTTACGGTCTAGAAATTCTTTTAATTTTTCCAGTGGTGTATAATTTGTTATGAGTATTTCATATATTGATTAACCAATCATAGGTAAAAATTTCAAAGCCAGATTTATCATAGAAAAAGTTTCATAAATATGAGAAGTACAATTGCCAAAACTACTCTAAAATTAGTTTGTTTTGTAATTTACTCAAGTTTTAAAATTGTGCCTTATTTTGTTGTTTTTCTTCTTGAAATTCCTTTGAGTTTTGTCAATATTCTTTCAATTGACGTTTTACCTTCTCAAATTGTGCATTTTTCAGTTTTAGTTTCTTGCTCACAAAGTGTTTGAAGAATTGATTTAACTATTTCCTTCAAGTATCTTGTTTGAAACTCAACACTTCTCAATATTAGGTGTTGGAGGATGATCTAGAAGAATGCTTATATTGAAAGGTGACTTTGAAGGCAAGGAAGTACAATTTTGAGAGTCGAACACTTGAGAGGAAGAGTTGGACCAAAACATTGCTATTTGATTCAAGGAAAATTCAAAAACAAATACAAAACCGCTTATTGTAATCTAGTTACTTTGTCACATAATGTTGTGTATTCATTTTGCTCATTTGTATTTTTTTTCCTAGCTTTGGTGTTTTGGAAAAATGCCTTTATTGCGAGCCCATAGTTGAACATTGTAATAGTAATCGCTTAGTTTTTGTGGAAGTGTGTCAAGGGGTTCCAAGTGTAACTTGCACTTTTAACTCGGGATTTTCATCTAATTAGCTTGTTTACATTTAGCTACTTCTACTTGCTTTTACGTTGTTAATTCTTTAATTTTCTTTTAGGTCTCCGTGACAAATAGGAATCAATCTCTCAAAGCTTAAGTTGTATAGTTAACCTTCCTTTGGTCTTTAGGACTCACTTGAAAACACATCTAAAAAAGTATTTTGAAATTTTGTATTAAGAGATGTTTTGAAAGTGGTCTGGAAAAAACTCTGGCTAAGAAATACTTGGCACTTAAGCGTGTGCACTTATGGCCCATCTCTCTTTCCTGAGAGTCTACTTGGTAAATTGTCAACAACTTTTCTTCTTAGCAAATTTCACTAAAAACCTTTATTACTCATTTTTGTGGGATTTTGAAAATCTTGTGAAAACCATTCTCATCATTTTTGTGATAAAGACATGAGTGACCATTCTCATCATTCCAGTGTACATGGTAGTCTTAAGGATCATCAAGAGGGAGAAGTCCTAAGAGATAAACTACAAAACACAAAAAAAAAAATATTAATGAAAGAGGTAAGAACCATGTTTGCATAATACATGGAACAATAAGGCAAACCTAAGAGTAAACATGAAGAGAAGTCAAATAAAAGAAGCAAACATCATAAGGACCCTCATCCCCAAAAGAGAAAAAGGGGTGTATAGTAGTCATCACTATGATTTTTCCCACCAATCACCCCTTAGACATCATCATATGCCTAAAAATCATACTCATTCTACAGAGCCTAAGGTAGACATTTCTTCTTTCTATAGAAATAAAAATATTTAAGAATATTTAGATTGGGAGATGAAGGTTAAGAAACTTTTTGAATGCCACTAGGTAGATAAAGAAAGAAAAGTGATACATGCATGGATGGAGCACCTGAGGAACAAGAGAAAGAGAAGACATGAAGAATAAATAAAGGAAGCATGACAAATAAAGAAGGAGCATGAAGAAATAAACAAAGAGAAGAAGTAAAGCTCTAGAAATGGAAGAAATTTGAGAGAATGTAAGAAGAGAATGAAAGAAACATCTTAACTTTTGAAACTCTCCACCAATCAAATTGAAACACAAGGATGACCCCATCATCAACTCCCATCATTACAACTTTTAACTACATGCAACTCTCATCATTACACCTTCTAACTAAATGCAACTTCCATCATTACACCTTCTAACTAAATGCAACTTTCATCATTACACCTTCTAACTAAATGCAACTCTCATTCTTACACCTTCTAACTAAATACAACTCCCATCATTACACCTCTTAACTAAATACAAATACCATCATTAGATCCAAACAACCCCATACATCTTCATGAATTTTCAAAACCGCCATGTGCTCATTCATGCACATTCCTAACTACTTCTTGTACTTCTAGGATATTAGTTACTCTTAATCATAGTTAACTTTGTTAATCTTTTGAACTTCAGATGTCCATGAACTATTATAAATAGGACTCCAACTTTTACACAAATCATGAAATGAAATAATGAAGTAGAGAGTGAATGAAAGTACCTTTAAAAGTGTTTCTTGAAAGTTGAGTTTCTCTTTTCTCATGTTGTTTGACTTCTTATCTTAAGAAGCTTTCTCAAGTTGTAGCTCCTCTAGCATTTATCCTTGGAATTCTTTCCACAAGTAGCATTCTACCTTTCATCTTCTTCCGTATTCCATTTTTTATTTTATTTGACATTGATAGTTACTTGTTCTATTGTTTTTCTACATTTACGCACCACATGCTAACGATTGCCTTTCATTGTTGTGCCAACTTCATTCCTTTCATTTTTGAATTTGTTTTTCTTCTTCCAAGAGGTTGATCTAGATCTTAAACAACCCCAAGAATCCATATCAAACAGTGTCCATGGCTACTTTAAGTTTTCTGAATCTGTTAGGTCTTAAGCTAATTCAAGTAATTTTGTTTAATAAATTTCAAGGATTACATTATTAGAATTACGAAGACAAATTCAAAAGAATATTTCACAAGCAACAATCATATTCAAGCAAGTTATAATCACAAAGATAGAACCATCAGAAGATACAAAATTTGTAATATTATTACTCACAATCTTTGTATAAAACTTATACTATCTTTTGTATTTGTATTGTGTAGTGGGAGTGTGATGATTTTTTATTCTTCACTTTGTGAATTAATGTACTTGTATGGAAGTCTAAACTGTATATTCTCTCTACGAGAGTAAACCTTCCTTTACACCTATTAGTTTGTAGCAAAAAGTAGTAGAAAACATACTAGAGTTCTTAAATAAATATAGACTAAAAGTTATTCTTGATAGTTAAATTGATAAAAAAGAAAGTAAAACTTATGCAAAATTTTTATATTTTAAACGAGCACTTGGAATGTGAAAAAAATAATGCAGATGGTATGGAAAGCAATTGTTAGGATTAAATTTCATCAAATCTCACTCTCATCCATAACATCATTTAGTTGCTTTCCAAAAAAATGTCAATGTCAACCACAATAATACTCAAACTCTAATTCCTTCGGTAAGTGAGCCTAAACTTCTTTACTAACCACTATGTGGAGCCTGGGAAAGATTCAAGGCTTTGTTAAGGAATTGTCCAAACCATGGGTTTGAAGTGGAGATACAGGTGTAGACATTTTGCAATGGAATTCAACTACAAATGAAGATGATTCTTGATGCTTCTTTTGTTAGCTCAGTTTTATTCAATATTGCAGAGGAAGTCATCAACATCATTGAGTCCACAACTTCTACTTATGTGCAAGGCTATGACAGAGTTGATTTGTATGATATTTTTAGACTTTTTTAATGACAAAATCAATTTTTCCCAAGCTTAAAATATGTTTAATTCTTACTTTTAGATATTTTTTTTTGTTAAGAATTGATTATTTGAGTATGATAATTGATTTTTTTTCTAAATCCCTATTACTTTGGACAAAAAAGCATTAGATTGAGAAAAGAATGAGTTATGTCCGACGCTAGAACCTAAGTCCAGCGCAAATCAGACCTGGGAGCAATTCAATGAAAATGCACTCAGTGTACAAAACATGGGCTCGGTGAAAGTTAGGCTTCAAAGCTTGGACTTGTAACTAAATCCAGTGACACCGGCGCAACTGACCTGGGTTGGGCGTGAAAACACTTTAGGCTGAGTTTAAAAGGGTGTGAAATATGGTTTAAATAAAATAAAAGTTTTCAACAAAATCTCTTTAACTGCAATTTGTAGGTGCACACAAGAAAATCAATCAATTTCAATTTAAAAACAATTGATTTATATTTCACACAGCAAGACTTATCAGGAAGAATTAATCAATTGAATTACTAGTCCATCGATTGAGATAACTCCCAAAAATTTTAAAACAAACTTTTAATCACTTGAAAACTTCAAACAATCAATTTAATAAGAAAACTAATGAATGTGAAATTTTCAAATTTTCAATAGAAGAAAAAAATTGATTGAGATACAGAGTTAACCAAGTGAAATTTTAAAAATAAATTGTAAGTCAAAATAATTAATCACATTCAATTTATATCAGTTCATACAGTGTAAGATACAAAGAAATTTGTTAGATTAGAGAAGATTATACAATGAAAACAGTATGTGCAGTAACTTGATTAAAAAAAATAGAATAACAGTAGGTGTAATATGAAAAATTCAATTGATTGATTACAAAAATAGTTGATTGATTTTTATGCAGATGAGTTAATTTTGCAACAAATCTAAACGCGAATCAAGATTAACAAAAGACAGAGCAAACACACAAAATTTATACTGGTTCACCCTTCTTCAAGGGCTAATCCAGTCTTCCTTGCAAACTAGCAAAGAAAATTCACTAATCACTCTTAATTGTAAATCCTATACAATCAAGAAACCTTTCTCCACCTTGCAAGAACCTCACAAACTCAAGCAGCACCCTGCTACACTCACACAATGTCAAACATGACCACTACTAACATTGCAGCAAAGCTATAACCCCTTATAGCAATTCAAAATTCAACTAATTGAGAAATTATACATAAAATCACCCCTAGAAGATATTTGAGACAAAACAAGCTCAATAATCAATTGCAAAAGACTTCCCTATTCTTAAAGATGATGTAAACTAGTGCAAAGCTCTCATAGACCAGTGAAAGTATACCAAGAACACCTTCTTGAAGATTTCTTAGTTTCAAGATTCACTTTTCACTCTTGAAAGCAATTTTTACTCTTCTTAAATTGTAAAGCAATAGATTTTCAAAGTTCCTTTTCTCTCTATATTCTATATTTGTATCTATATGAAAAACGTGTATTTAAAATTGTTTCAAAAACTGTTACACATTAAAACAGTTAATTAGTAGAAATTAATCGATTGAAAATTTAGTTAAATTGATTAACTTTCCATAACAGAATTTTATCCTTATTTTATTTTTCAAAAACAGTTTCAAATAAATTTCTTAAGACATCTTGAATCAACCACCGATATATGAACCTTTGCACGTGATTCCATCAACACACACACTAAAAGCTAAGACAAAGCCTTCAACTTCTTTTTGACTGTTCTTGATTTCTCTTGACTTCATCAAAGACAAAATCTGCAAGATTTCCAACAACGCACGGACATCACATATTAGAATCTATTTAAAGGATTTTTTGCATTAGGGTTAGACACTTTGCACTCCATCTAGAGTTTAGGAGCTATAAAAATGTAGTCTTGGGATGACGACTAAGTTTTGAGGTTTTTTATTTTTTCTCTTCTTTATATATCCATCTTCCTCCATTGTTAATCTTTGTTAGGATTAGATGTAACCATTTGAATTCTCATGTAATCGATGTTGCTTTTATTTATGTCTTATCATAAATGATTTTACTTAATATGCTAGAATTTTGTTTCTATGCTCATGACATGTCGTGTTGATTTGTGACTCGATCATTGATTCTTAAGATATTAGGAAATATATTTTGTAATTTGAATATGAATGAAAATACCAGATGAAAGCTTGTGTTTTGGAATAGAGTAAGATTCATTTGTTTTCTTCAGACCCTCGTGACAATGGAAAGATTCATTTATATAATTGATCAAGTAATTGACGATCAAGAGATAATCTTAGGCTTATTTTGTTGAGGAATTTGGGTTTGAGTATTATTGTGGGTTGACATTGACATTTGTTTGAAAAGAATGTAATTGATTTTATGCGAGAGTAAGGTTTGATAAGTTTAATCCTAGCAGTTGCATTCCAAATCCTTGACATTCTTTCTCCACATTCCAAGTGTTCATTAAAAATACAAAAATATATCTCAATTATTTTAATTTTATTTTTTTGCATAAAAATCCGAACTTTGGAATATTTGTAGTCTAATTTTGTTATAATTGTATTTATTATCGTATATTGCACAAGTCCCTTAGTAGAGAATAATATATTTATTACTTGTTATATTTGCGACTAGTGCATTTGTCATCATTAGCAAAAATATGCTAACAAGTTTTTGGTACAATTGCTAGAGACTTGTGTTCCAGTATATGGTGATTTTTCATTTATAATTTTTTTAGACTTAAAAGGTTTTGTTTTTATTTTTTATTTTCTAACTCTTTTATACTTTCTTCTTTCTATATATAATTATTGAGTTTTGTGCTATAATTCTTTACGGTAGAGAAATCTCTATAATGATTCTAACATTGTTCTTATCTGGTTTAGTTTTATTCTTAATGCTTGTATTATAGACTTTTGCTGCTAAAACATGATTTTAAGGGTTGAATGATAGCAAGAAATACATTCAGCTTTCAAAACTAAACTCAGTCAACTGGAGATTTGCAACTACTAGGAACGGAGTGCAATCTTTGGCACAAAAGAACATATTGCCTCTGTAAATATGGAGTGCAGATTTGTTAAAGTTTTGATTTTTTTTAGATTTTATTTAGTTATTCTTATTTTTTAGTTTAAAAAATTATATAAAAAAATTTAGACTAATTTGTTGTTCTAGTCTTTGCATTTGTGTGGTATCATCCACCAAGACTAGATCATTTATCAGGCTTGAGACATTAAACAAGTGCTTCTCGGGAGGCAACACAGAGATTCAACTAGAATAAAGACATGATTAATTGTCTAAATAGCACCCAACTCAAGGTGAATGGAGTCCAACGAACGGTCACGCTCCATGCAACATTTATGAAGATCGACACCATAAAAAAGAAAATGAAATTTTTGGCTTGGGGTCCAAGCCAATTTGCATAGGTAATGAGCCTCTTGAGAATGTGAATGTTGATGATGCAAAAAAAGAAGATCATAATCTATAATAATTAGTATCTGACATAGAGTAAACCTTTGTAGGATTTTATCTTATCTTTAAAATTTTGGTTTTTAAATATTAGTTTTTATCTTGTTATTTAAATTTTAGTTTTTATTTTATTTTATAGTTTTTTTTCAACTTCTAAATTTTATTTTATTTTCTAGTTTGTTATTTAAATTTAAATTTTTATTTTATTTTTCTATTTTTTCTTTTCAGATTTTGTTTGACTTTTTATCAAATAAAATATATACTTCTATTTTCTTGTATAAAAACTTTGGCACATAAGCACAAAAGTACTGTGTGCACTTTTTAGAAAAAATTATGTTTAGAAAAAATTATTGGAATATTTTTTTACAAAAGAAGATCTTCTTTCTTTGATTTTTCCAAGAATTTCTTTGACTTTGCAGAGGTTTCATAGAGGTCAGATTTGGTATTTGGATATTCTTTTCATAAACGATTTTGTTAATCATTTATAATTTAATAGGTTATGATACTTTTTAAATTGGTATAAATTGATAAAATGAAACTTTTTTTCTTAAATGAGGATAAAACAAATCATTTTTTTTTAATCTCCTATGTCTATAGGATTTTGTATATCTATAGGATTTTGAAATGCTTATGTAGTCAGAGTCAAGATTCGGGGTTAATCAATTGAAGATTTAACTTTCTTAGAATGCTAGGTAAGTAATTCAAGTTCATATGTATATATAGGGAAATTCGTGTGCAATGAAAAATGCAAACACGGCTTGGGGAGGGAATTTTTTCTTTTAAATTTTTATTTTTAAATTTTAGTTGTTATTTTAGTTTTATTTTGTTTTTTTTTAATATTTACATTTTAATTTGCAGTGTTTATTTTCTCAATTTTTGTTATTTAAATTTCAGTTTTTGTTTTTTTTCTTTTGATTTCAGTTTTTATTGTTTATTTTTTTTTTTTTTTTTTTTTATTTTTATTTTTTTTT
>Ga0209489_109259_pt1 | contig 12444 bp, 8 predicted proteins | sample SiratrowhiteBW_FD_187527 | JGI IMG/M metagenome (GOLD analysis project Ga0209489, IMG submission 187527) | Root nodule microbial communities of legume samples collected from California, USA - Siratro white BW (SPAdes) (version 2) | ecosystem: Host-associated > Plants > Roots > Nodule | place: USA... | reverse complement strand
TATATATATATGTAAGGATTGGAACATTTTTTTCAAATACTTCATCATTATTTTATACACAGTTGCACACAGTTCTCTAGTGAATTCAGTTAAATACTTTCCTGCTCAATTTATTGTGAATGCATACTGCAATAAATTCCACAATTAACTATGAATTCTTAGTAGGAGTTAGTATCCCTAGATGTTCATTACGGAAGATATTTATGTAAGGAATTTTATCTGTTTATAAATTTGTATTTACTGATTTATCCGTAGGTAATGCAAATTAATTTCCCACCGAACAAACTAGTAGAAAATATATATCATCATGACAGTGTTAATTTGGAAATAATTGATATCTAGGTATGGATAATTTTAGCAGTGTGTAAAATAATTGATATTTTACATACAAAATTTAGGTATAAAATTAATAGTAATATTTGATTAAAAAATATTATATACAAATTGAACAAAATATTTTGTTAGAAGAATTAAATAGATTATGTCGTCCAGAAACTTGCTAAGTTTCTCCTCGCATGTCCTAAACCTCAAGGTATTACAAACAACTGAATTGACATTCATATATTGTTGGAGATTTCACATCGACTAGAGATAAAGTCTTTTAATAGTTTATAAGTGGTGTAAATTTCACCTTAGAAGCCCATTTTGTAAGGTTGACTTAAACTTGAAGTCCACTTCTTTATATAATATTAAAGTCTACCCTAGTAAGTTGTTGGACCTATTGGGTTACCCGCTATCGGGCCGCTGTCAGACCACCCTTATATATAAGTTTCACGCTCGAATTAAAGAATTTCGACGTGAGGTGGTGTGTTGGAGATCCCACCTCGACTAGAGATGAGACATTTCAATAGTTTATAAGTGGGTGCAAACCTCACCTTACAAGCTAGTTTTGTAAGATTTAATTAGCTTTAAAGTTCACTTCTTACTATATATGTTAAAGTTTGAGACTCACTCAGACTTTAGAAAGCATCTTGAGAGTGTGTTCTTCAACCTGTTTGATCCAGAAAGAAAAACAAAATCATGGGTATGTAGTAAATAATGAATTTGATTTATATTAAACTCACAAGTGAGACGTTGAAAGTTTTAACCTTAAACAATTTTATTCAGAAAAATCATTTTTAGTATGCTAAATATCTTTTATTTATATATATCTAAAAAAAAAAGAAACAAAAAATGTGAGAAAAGAGTTTATTGGGAGACATGAAAGGAAAAAAAAATATAATCTTTATATTGTAATCTCTAACACTGTTTTTTTCTCTTTCGCATGAACCTTCTGCATTTTTTTGATGATGACAAAACTTGTCTTTTTCGATAACTCTCACTCACCATTGTCAGACTATGTTGTAGTCCTCATATTTTTGTTAGTTTGTCAAACACAACATATTTGCAGTTATTTTCCATTAGAAGATTACTCAAGAAAATAAAACAATGTAAGGAAAGGGTAATCAAATTCTATGTCAACATATTTGTCCCCTTACTTCAATTAATTGGTTGTTTGAAATGTCGACTGTCATTCTGAAGAGAGATACTGGAGCACTTTAATTGGGAAGGCGTAATTATTTAACATAGGACGCTTACAGACGAATACATCCAAATTAGGAATACGCAAGGGACACTCTATTTTTAATATTTACTGAGTTATTTTGCTGATTCATTAACTGTTGGAAATGAGTTAGAAAAAAAAAGAAAAGAAAAGAAAAGAAAAGAAAAGAGAAGTTGTGTGTGAAAGAGGGGAAAGAAGAATGGTTGAACAAGCCATGAACGAAGATGTGAGAAGTAGGTAGGTGAAAACGCATGTAAAAATGAATGAAAGATAGGTGAGAAACTTTGTGTTGTTTGGAAAGAGTGTAGAAGGTGGAAATGAGTAGCATTAGTATAAAAGAGATTTTTATTTTTTATGTCAATATTTAAGACTAATTGAGTTAGGTAAGAGTTCGACATTGATGTCAGAAATGTAAATTTATATTAAACATAATATGCAATGTAATAAAGTATGTACGTACATTGCACCATGACCTAACCCACGTGAATGAATATCAAATAAGGGTTGTCTTGTAAAAATTATAAATATAGAAAAAGGGTTTTTTGGGTCTTTTATTTTGGATCTAGTATAGGAAATTAATTTTGAGTCTTGCTTCAATGTGACTTGCCCATGACATTCTTCCAATAGAGAGGATTCTCTCAATTCCTATCATAACACTTGCCATTACCTTGAAATTTTTTTTAGAATCTTGCCTTGTAAGTTAGGGTTAGGATTAAGGTTGAGCTAGTGTTTGACGTCAACCAAGTTTATAAATAAGTGATGCATGTACTTGAAAATTCAATTTTTAGAATAAGTAATGAAATGCTGACAAATTTTACTTTTTCAAACTTGTTCATGAACTCTCTCTAAAGTAGTATCTTCAAGACTCTTTTATCTAGACTTTCTCCTAGTACGTTGACCTAACCTTACCTAGGTTCTTCTTGAATTTCCACCTCTGATTACACCAAAATTATATGTCCTCTTCATTATTCTGCATCATCCACTCATATCAATGTGAAAACAATAAGAATAAATGGAAGAAGACACTTGAAGCATGCAATGGAACTAGCAATTGCATCGCATTTCATTAAGGACATGTTAAACATAACAAAATTGACTTTGGCATTTTCACAAACACTTTGCAAACTAGCACGTACTATGGAGTTTTATGACATTTATGGATTCACATTACGTTAGACATAACATACATTTCATTAAGGACATCTTAAACATAACAAAATTGACTTTAGCATTTTCACAAACACTTTGCAAACTAGCACGTACTGTGAAGTTTTTGACATTTATGGATTCACATGACGTTAAACATAACATGCAAGGATTATAAACTCGAAATTTCTTAACTATAAGCTATTTTGACTAATTGAATTTGAAGAAATGAATAAAAAAATGTAAAAACAGCTTCAACACAAAAGTAAGAAAACCTAAGCCACACAAAAGATGATTCAAGTAGGAACTAGTAAATTTGAACCATAGAACAAGACATTCACACAATATTATTTAGTGAAAAGGTGCAAGACATATAAGGAAACATATTGAACAAGATTACAATTGAAGAAAAATTTGTAGAAGAACACTTATCTATTGTAGAACCTATCTCCAATGCCAAATGATGCAATTCTACTTCCAATTGCATGCGCCTAGTTCTTTTTCATTTGTGTTATGAATTTGAGACATTTGAATGGTGTTTGATGCAATGGAATTCAAGTGGAAGAAGTGCAATTCATGTTATTGTGTGAGATGGAATTTGGAGTTTGAAGTCTAAGTGAGGTTAAGCCAACACCTAGGAGGAAGTCTATAAGTGTCTTACAAGGAGCTACTCTAGCGAGAGCTTAAGAACAAGTAGAATCATCAAGAAATTATTTGGCAGCATAACAATACTCATTCACTAGAAAAAAATTACATTTCATGGAACACCTTAAAGAAGAGTCATTAAAGAAACTAACCCTAACCCTAGCTTTCATGACAAACTTCTTGAATCCTATAAAATAGGATGTTGACAAGGGGTAATCTATTAGAGGTGCAAATCCTATGCGTTGGAAGAGTGACAAGTGGCAAGGCACCACATGTGCAAGCTTAGTAAGTGCCTAGCCCTAGCTTGCCACCCTAACTTGGTGCCCAAGCTAGGGCTTTTGACTTAGTTGGTGCTCAAGTTCTCCTAGGGTTAGAATACTGACCCAATTTGAAGGCCTAAAATGAAAACTCTATACTACTTAGCCCATAATACAAGACCGTGAAAACCCTAATCTACTATTTACATTTTTACATAGACAAGAATAAAAGAAATGAAGCTCTAATAATCTACTCTCCATAAGAGAAGAGTTTTTTAAGCTCTATCTTCCTCTTCCAATATTCTAGCCATAACTCGAGTCACTTATCTAATTTGTTCTTTCACAAATAGTCCTCCATCAAGTCTTCTTCATTTTTTTCTTTGACACATGTTATTTTTTATAATTTTTTACATATTCTTTTTTATACTGCCTTAAGAGGGAGAATTTACTGATGTATATTGCTTTTAGAATTATTTCATTACTCTACTAGTGTCTTGATACCTCTGCTTGTTTTGTCTTCCTTGTATTTTAAACAGGGAGAGCATATAGCAAGGAGGAGTTCCTTGTTATGTCTTTAAAACTTTGTGTGAAGGGAAGATCCATATGAAAGTTGCTATCATGTTTCATCTTCAACTTCAAATGTAGACCATGTATCAAGTGTGGGTCATCATCGAAGAGGGGACATTGTTATACTTGAAGACTTGAAAATGCTCAAGCTCCAAGTGATTGTGTTTTGATGATAAGGAATGAAGAAGATGTTGTAGATGTGTGTGGAATATTTTAGCTTTTTGTGTAATTGTCGTCTGAATCTTTCACACAAAGGTATTAATAAGATCAACATTCAACAATTTTAAAACGAGTTGAAATGTTTTTTAAGGAAAAATTGTTTTAAAAGGTTTTTGAAGCAATATACTTACACTTTTGTTCGATCTATCAAATTGTTCTTAATAAGGTTCAAAAGAGGACAATCGATTATCTTGTTAATAATTGATTAAACCAATAAACCAATTATAGTGTTTTCAAGGTTCTTAGTATAATAATCAATTAATTTATTAAAGGTGCTCTAATGTTAAATGATGAGTTGATTTAGTCAATTAACACACATTTTAGTCGATTGAAGTTGGAATTGTTTTTCACTTATTTGTAAAGAATAATTGATTAAGACTTAGTATAATTGATTAAATGAGAGATTTTCAAATCTATAAATAGAGTACTTGACTTCACATCTCATATATGAATTAATAAGTATTCAAAAAAATATTTTCCAAGAATTTTAAGCATTTTCTTATACTCATTCTTTTGCTATAAAGATTTGAATCAAGGTTGTGTAATTGTGTTGATCTTGAGACTACTTTTGTTGTGAGAAAGTTTGTACACGTCTTTCTTTGTCTTCTTTGATATCATAACTAAATTGTTCTAGTGTTTTTGTTTTACTTGGTGATCAAGAGTTGTTATGCTATATATCTTATTTGGTGGTAAGAGTTGATAAGGACTAATAGCCTTTTCATATCAAGGGTTGTTGTATAATAATATTAATCATATTAATCATATTAATAATATTAATGATAATATTAATATTATTAATTATAATAATCCTAAAATAGCAATAGTAATAAATATAATATCAAAAGTAATATCCATAATAATATTAATAATAATTATAATAATAATATTATTATTAACATTACTATTAATATTATTAATAATATAAATAATAATTATAATAATAGTATTAATTATATAAGTTAATGATTATAATATAAATAATATTAATGATAATATTAATAATAATACTAAAATAATAATAAATATAATATCAAAAGAAATATTAACAATATTAATATTACTCTTATTAACAACATTAATTTTAATATTAAAATAATAATATTATTAGTAGTATTAATAACAATTATAATAATATATATGATTATGAAAGATATTAATAATAATAGTAATAATATTAAATGTAATAATAATAATAGTAATAAAAATAATATTAGATATAAAATTGATAATATTATTAATTAAGTTAATAATAATAATATCTTTTTTCCTAATTTTAATAGTATTACTAAATTTTATTTGTAATAAAAATATTAATGCTGTTAATAATAATAATAATTATGCTAATATAATTAATATGATTATTATTAGTAATAATATTAAAAATAATAATGTTAATAATAATAATTTTAATAAAATTAATTATTAATATTATCTATGTAAAAGTACGTAGGTAATTACATACGGGTTTAGATCCGTACGTAATTACATACGGATCGGTAATTACCTATGAATTTTTCTATAAGTAACAAATCCATAGCTAATGTCAAATTTACATACGGATTAGAATCCTTATATAATTACTTACAAATTTTTCCTATAGATAAAATTTATAGGTGAAATTCGTATGTAAAATTCGTAGGCAATGCTAAATTTACCTACGGATGAAAATTTGTATGTAATATCCGTAAATAAATTGAGAATTTTTTATACAATCATAAACCTCAAGATCAAATATCAATTTATAAAAAAAGCAAATAATATCAAAATTAATTGACTATTCATAAGTTTTACAATTCATTTAATCTAACGCAAACCAGTAACAGGATCTTTCTAAAAAAAAAAACTAAAATTAAAGAAAAATATCTTTTAAAGCTCGTATAATGTTTATCAAATTTGAAAATAACACTGGTAGAAAAACACTATTCAACATCAGCGTATAATGATGGTTAAAACTCAAACCGACGTAGCCAAAAATGCGGTGGTATTTTTGTAAATATTTGAAGAGATATTATGTCGGTTTACACAAAATTGACGTAATATACCATATTCTATGTCGGTTCTACAAATAAATGACGTAGAAAAAGACTAAAAAAATTATAAATTCAAAATTTGAAAATTTGAAAATGGTAGAGGAGATACTATGTCTGTTAAACAGTAGAACCGACATAATATGGGGAAGATATTACGTCAGTTCATTTTTCATATAATTTATTTTCATTTTTTACATTGTCATTTAATTAATTCATTAAAATAAAATCCAACAGAAACGTAATAACGACAAAGTTTCCGCGACATCCCTACAGAACTCGTGCTAATAGTAAGAAGATGGAGGACTGTGTGAAATGCAAGAAAGCATAAAAGTTGATATCGATCAACTTAAGAATCAAGTTGCTGATATCGATCAACTTAAGAGTCAAGTTAGTCAAATCTATGAGATGATGATAACCTTGAAAGATGTGGTTGTTGCTCGAAATGAAGAAGCTCAATCTTTACATCCTCATGTTTTTCAACAAGGGACATTACAGACCCGAGATCCTAATCATGGGAATAAAGCAAGATAGGAGTTCCCTCTATATGGCTTACCTCCAAACTATGAGCCACCTTATGAGATATGCTGAACAAGAGAATGTACCCTCAGTTGTTAATGCTGCTACTGAAAAAGGTCAACCCGAGTTCACCCAAGTACCACGTGATGGTCATGGTGAAAAGGTAGTAATTAATAAAATTCCTTCTACTACCCAACCACAAGTCTTACAAGTTCTTACTGCCAAACCATTTTCGACAAAGGTCAATATTCTTGAAGATATTCGAAACGCATTGGTTAATGCTGACAAGACCAAGGACAAGCTGGAAATCTTAGAGGAGAGGCTCATAATGATTGAAGGTGGCAGTAGTTGTGAGTTTGGAAACGCTGCAGAACTATGTTTGGTGCCTAATGTTGTGATTCCTCCAAAATTCAAAGTGCCAGCGTTTGTGAAATATAAGGGGGCTACATGTCCTAAAGGCCATTTAACCATGTATTGTAGGAAAATGGTTGCACACTCTCATGATGAAAAGTCGTTGATCCATTTCTTTCAAGAAAGTTTAACTGGAAACACTTTGAACTGGTATATGCATTTGGAGCCAGCTCGCATCCCCTTTGGAAGGATCTTGTTGACGCTTTTCTAAAGTAGTACAAATACAATATAACATGGTTCCAAAAAGAATGCAGTTACAAAATATGACAAAGAAGAGTGCAGAAACAACTCATTTGCTCTACCATCTAGAGAGAATGGGAAAGCTATGAGTTTGATGTAATCTACATCAATCCCGTGTGGTTTCATGGTACTATAGACTACATGAAATTCCTTCAAGTGCTTGTGCGGATCTTTCTCTGCAAGACCATGAAACTTGGGTAACAAATGTATTAAACCAGATTTTAATTCAAAATCATCATCTAACTTAGGATATTGAATGCATAAAGGCTGATAAGTGACATCGGGTACAACTAATTCTTTATGCATTTTGTTATCCATCTTTTCAAAATAAGGATGAGTCGGAAAATTTTCTAAACCTATACTAGACTGACGAGAAAAACAACTATGACTATGACTATTAACGCTGAAATCTAAAGAAACATAATCAAATGTGTGATTGTGAAGAAGTTCAGATTCACGCTGAGGTGCATGTTCAGATCGAATCTTAGTCTTCTTCAACAAATGCAAAGTCCTTTCTATCTGTGGATAATAAATATTCAATTCCTAAGCCTTGTTCCTGGTATTTTTCGAAACCGGGATCACAACACGGACGACGGTCCGAAAGAGAAAATAAAATGTTCTTGAAAAATTAGAAAAAGAAGTCGCCACCAAAGTTTATTATGTGAAACTATGGAAAAACAAAAAAAAAAAAAGATAAGGAAAGTTTGTGAAAACTGGATTTCGAGTTTGGAGTCGGTTACATGTGGGAAAGGTATTAACACTTCACAATGCCCGTTTTAAGACGGTACCCTTAATTAAATAAGAAAAATGTGTGTGATTTTCGAAATGATATTTTCTAAAATGACAAAAATGCAGATAAAAACAAACAAAAATATTTTTTTTGGGACCCGACAAGGGTTTGACCTTGCTCTTGCGTATTTCCATCAGGGATGGAAAACCAAGGTTACGTAGTTCTATTTAGAAAATTGTTTGCTTGTTGTTGATATTTTTTAATTTTTGAAAAATTTATATTTTTTAGTTTTGAAAATTTTGTATTTTTATTTTTTTCAATTTTTTTTATTTTTTTAATTTTGGAAATATTGTTTATTTTATTTTATGTTTTTATATTTTTTAAGAAAAAGGTTTATATCAGATATTGCTTGACGCGTGCGATCACTCGAATATCCAAACAAAATGAAAATTTTTTGAATTAAATTCCACCTGACGCGTGCGGTCATTTGGATATTTAATAGAATTTTATTTTGTAAGGCACGAGAAAAGTATTTGTATATTTTAAAAAATTTATATGAAAGAAATAATACTAGTAATTTTTGCAAAGCAAAACCCGGGGTGCTGAAACGAAAAATTTGTCTAAAGAGTATAAACCTAAGCCTTTTTTTTTTGTTTTGACACGTGCGGGTGCATCCCTTAGTAACCTCTTGTTGGGCTCAGGCCCAACCCTCAACGCCACAGCCTTTCTATGAGGCCTCATTTCCTAAACACGAATTAAGGTTAGAGGGGAGTGAAGCTTGGCAAACACATTGCGTGAAGGAGATGTGTCAACTCACGGGGGTATTGGCCTGTGGTGCTCGACGGCGTTGGCTTGCATGTGGCGGAGGAGAGAGATAACAACGGTGGTAGCGAAATGAGAGAGGCGTGATGGGCAGAGGTATTGAAGGTGCATGTGAGAGGGCAGAGTAGCGGCGGTGCAGTAGTGTTCGTGGCGTCAGTGCTGCATAACTGCTGCTCCCGGCGACAGCGAGATGCTTGCGACGTGGGGCGCGGCAAAAGGCAGTGATGATGGAAGAGCGGAGACTTCGTCGGGTGCATGTGGTGGCGTCGATGGTGGGATGCCACGGTGGCAGTTTGGTGCAACCATGCGCAAATGGTGGTGAGAGGCACTTGGGCTATCGGAAGTGGCTAGTCGATGGTGGCTGTAGGTATGAGTTGCTGCTATTGGTGGTGGTGTGATGGGCACGGTATGGCGTTTTGGTTTGGAGTTGGTTTTGAGGGTGATGGCATAAGGAGGCTTGGCCATGGCTGTTGCGAGTTTGGTGGTTGGCGCTACGGTTGACGGTGTAGGGTTGATGGTTGGCGATGAAGGTGGCTCGAGGCGACAAGGGGGATGTGGGAGCTGCGAACGGTGGTGAGCTACAGGTGTAATGGTTTGAATGTGTCAAGGAGCTTGGAAGCCATGCATTGTGGGGTTTTATGTTGGCATGGGGACTTAGGTGGTTCATGGCAGAGGAGAGGGCATGGCTTTTTCCCGAGCGACGGCAGTAATGCGAGCAAAGGCATGGAGGTGCTTGGCAGGACCAAATCTGGCAAATCGTGGTACTTGCACGGCAGCTTCACCTCTCAGACTAAGTTTGAGGAGTTGTCGTTGCTGGTGTTGTGTGAAGTGTTTGTGGGGTTTGGTGTATGTGATATTTTACGTGAGAAAGGTGGGGTGTAGTAAAAACTGTGAGTGGGTGAGTGACAAGGTGTATGTCAAAAATGATGAGTGAAAGTGAGCGTGTGCAGAGCAGTTTCGAGTGTAAAGTGAGTGTGGAGTTGCATGCAAGTTTTACATGGGTAAGGGTCGTCGGTGACATGAGGAGAAAATGGTAGCAGGAATGTGTGTATGAGAGTGTGTCATAGTTGCGTTTCTCAACACTTGGTGATAGAGTATGGAAAATGGAAGTGAAAGGTTGAATGCATGATATGTATTATAATATATACAACAAAAATGAAGTAGTGAAAAGAAACAAATAGAGCGAAAATGAAGCATGAGAAGAAACAAAAACAGGTAAGCATGTAAAACAACCTTTTTGATATTTTTTCCGCTCCTCGACAACCCGCACCTCACTATTCCATTCTCCTATTGCGTTTTGTATTGAACGGTGAGAGTTATCCAAGTGAAAAGAGTTTAATAAAGTTATGGGTATTTTTGAAGAATGAGAGGATAGCAAAATAGTATGTAGGAGTATCTAGGAGCAGAGTGACGAAATTGGGATGGAAATGGGTAGTGTAAGCAGGTGGAATGAAGAGTGTTGATTGGCGAGTGAAGAAACTGAAGCTGAGAACAAAGTTGTGAGGGTTATCAGGATGAAGAAACTGAAGAATGGAAACTGTGGTGTGTGTTTATGGGGGTTGGAAGTGAAGAATATGACAAAAACGATTATTTGGAGGAGTGGGGACCAAGCAGCTTTTGCAGAGGTTATGTTGGCTTCCAAAAGAAACATTGCAGTCCCTATTTTTTGGTGTGGAAGGTGGTGGAGTCAAAGAGAACGTACAGTAGAGAATTAGAACATTATTTGGGGGTGTGTACATGAGTTTAGGGGTGTGATGGGGGACGGGCCCAAAGGATAGTAGCTTGTTAGTCCAAATGGGAATGAGGTGTGTGGGACAAGGAGGCCACATGAAAAGCCACCTGGGTTAGGGCCTAATTATACACCAAAAATTTTGTATTTCATTTTTATTATTAGCTTCCTTTTTTAATTAAAATGAAATGAAACTATAAACTTTATGTTTTTAAGCAAATCTATTTTTTATTATTTTTAAATTACTTTTTTTAAGAAAATGCAAGTAAAAGAGAAAAACAATAAAATAAAACCAAAATATATTTTTTGTTGTTTTTCTTGAACATAAGAGTAAATAACCACAAAATTAAAATTTACTATGTGATTGAATTTTTTTTTTTTCAATTTTCAAGAAATGTTATAAACACTTTTTTATATTTTCTATGAAACAAAATTTTATTCATCCGGACGAAATTGGGTGTCAACAACTACTCCTCTTTACTTAAATTTTACTAGATAATTTGAAAATTAAGATTTTTATATTATCAAGGTGAAAGTTAAGTAAATACATAAACACTAATTTCATCTGGTTTGAAAAGAAAAAAAAAAGAAAAATTTAAGCATTCGGATTATTCTCCAAAAGAGAGGTCACCGTTTGAAAAATGAAAAGGAGAAACTGAGGTCGAGACCTTGACAATGTCGAGAGGGCCATGTACCGTCACTAGATCGAGAGCTTAGCAATGCCAAGAGGGTCACGTATCTTTATCTTTTGAAAAATGAGTCTGCCAAATAGAAATGTGAAACCGAAACCTTGACCATGTCGAGAGGGTTACGAGTCTTCACTAGACCTTGTACCAGAGGGTCACATCCAAAAATGTGAGATCGACATCTTGTATCAGAGGATCACGAATCATGACCTGAGATTGAGACCTTGTAGTAGAGGGTCTTGCTTAAAAATGTGAGATCGAGATCTTGCATAGGAGGATAGCAAATCATCACCTGAGATCGAGACCTTGTAGCAAACGCTCAAAACACAAGGTCAAGACCATGTAGTAGAGGGTCTTGCCTAGAAATGTGAGATCGAGATCTTGTATCAGAGGATCGCAAATCATCACCTGAGTTCGAGACCTTGTAGCAGAGGGTCATGCCTAAAAAATGCGAGATTAAGATCTTGTATTAGAGGATTGCAAATCAACCATTTGAGATTGAGACCTTGTAACAGAGGGTCACTTTCTTAATTTTTGTGAATCTTGATTAACATTCTAATGGAAAGGGAAGTATGGTTGAGTGAAAATTTTGAGTTTTTTTTTTTTTTTTTTTTGAAAGATGCATGAAACTTTGAGTTTCTAATTATTTGAACGTATGCATGAAATTTTTAGTAAATGCATATATGAATGCATGAAATTAAAGAGAATGTGAAATCTTGAGAATATACATATATGAATGTATGAAATGTTGAGAATGCACCTGTGAAACTTTAAGAATGAAATAGTCAAATGCATGAAACTTTAGGAGTATGAAAATTTCAGAATAATGCATATATGAATGCATGAAATTCTTTTTTTTTTTTAGTGAATAATACCATAAGAATACATGCACTTTATTCTTTC
>Ga0209489_109258_pt1 | contig 12444 bp, 15 predicted proteins | sample SiratrowhiteBW_FD_187527 | JGI IMG/M metagenome (GOLD analysis project Ga0209489, IMG submission 187527) | Root nodule microbial communities of legume samples collected from California, USA - Siratro white BW (SPAdes) (version 2) | ecosystem: Host-associated > Plants > Roots > Nodule | place... | reverse complement strand
TAAAAAAAAAAAAAACCTCATGTTTGAATCCTTTAATTTCAAACTATATAAAGCTTTTAAGTTTGTTTAAAATTTTAACTTTCTTTTCAGTGTAATTTTGTATTACGAATCATTCTAAACATTGTAACGGAAGAATTTTAGGAATTTATAAAACGAACAGTGACAAAAGGACTTTTTACGGTGATTAAACTTAAATTCGAATCTAAATTTATCCAGAAAATTAAATCACATATAAATAAAAATATAACTTGAAATATTAAAAAAAAAGCACTTTTAATATTTTCCAAGCCTATTTGATGGGCCAACTTAGCCATAGGAATTCTTGATGACAAATCAAACAAAAATAGTACCTAGAGTTTATATTTCTTGTGAGTTTTTTTAATTTGATCGAAAGAAAACATAGTTGTTAATATTACTCTTTATATGTTTATCTAAATTATTATAATAAAATAATTTCATATAAAAATAGTTTATCTATTTGTTTTTTTTTTGGGAAATTATCATTGAAGGGGAGAAGACGGTATTACTAATAAAATTGAATGCTCAGTCTATGCCAACCACTTCAGGAAAATGCAAAAAAAACTTATTGAGTTTAGTTTTAGATATATACTTTGTCAAGTGGGTGTGTTTTATATATTTATTTGGCTTTAAAATATTTTTTGTGATCTCACAAACTTATCTTATGCTAGTTTTATATTTTATTAAAGTCCATTGTAGTCCTTTTATTTGTCTGGTTAAACTTTGGACTATTACCTTTTTCTTATAGATAATTTGGACCATGAAGAATTTTAATAGATTTCACCATATTATTAACATAAATACTTACATGTTATTAAGGATTGTAACCAGACATCTAGTAATACTTCCGAAAAGCATATTACTAACCGTCTGACATTACACACTATAACTAATGAGAGAGGTCTTGTCTCGTGTGCAAGTTTTTTTGCACTTTCCTGAGATTGGTTGGATTAAAGTCAACATTGATATAGCTACAAATGGTGCTCCTGGTGTTGCAGCTTGTGGAGGTACATGTACTTTATTTTGAAGTCATGGTTGTCATTTTTTCTATTGAATATGTTCACTTGAAGGGTTTTAAAAAGCTTTGGTTGGAATATGGTTCTTCTTTGCTTTATCAAGCTTTTTGTTCGACTCATATCTTTCCTTTCCTTGGACTCTTAAAGATAGATGAGGTAAGTGTTTACTGATTTATGCTACTTGAATTTTAGAATAACTCATGTCTTTAGACAGGGTAATAACTGTGTTGATAGATTGACTGATTTAGGTGTGGAAAATAGGACTGAATTTGTTTGATATTCTACTTTACTTGACTTGTATTAAGCTAGACTTTTTTCTTAATAGGTTTCAACTCCTTTGTTTGGTTTGTAAGGAGTATGTTCTTTTTTGTATGGATTTAGTGTGGGCATCCTATGTGTTTTTTTTTTATTTATTTTATTGTTTTTTTTAATAATACTTTTTTTTCATGTTATGACAAGTGAATGGTGGGTTTTAGAGTGAGTGAAACTAAAATGTCAAAATTTATAGTGATATCTAATATAAATTTTCTATAAAATAAAATTACGTAAATTCTTAATTTCCATTTCAGCATCAATGCAGTAGTCTTTTTGTTTTATCACATATCTTTACTAATCTACTAAATCAATGACTAATTTATTAGTGGTAATGTAACTGTTAATCAATGAGTATAACATGCAACAACTATCATGTGTTGAGAGATTAAAATGGTGGCTCACTTAAAGAGACAAGTTTAGATTTGGACCAATGTAGATGTTTTATTTTTCAAGCTAAAATGTTAAAATTTGAATACAAGTGGACCAATGCTAATACTATGAAAGAATCTTACAAATGAATTGCAAAATTCAGTTCAGCCACCTAAGTTTTCCGTGATTTGAGAGCATAGCCTGAATGCTTCAAATGGATGCAGAAAAGTTCTAGAGTGAGAAGAATTGTGATGATTTCATCGTTTTTGGAAGTTGAATACTTTGATTCCAAATGCAAATATAAGTGCAAACAAAACTGAAAAACCAGCCACCACAATTGCAACTACTCCAAGAAAATCATGTTCAAACCCAAAATAACTCTTCACAAATTCTTCAACCCTTTGTCCATTCTCAAGTTTGTGCATGTCATCTCCATATTGGGAAGCCACCAATCCATACAAGGTCCATGAAACAGGGCAAATCCAATAGTACCATTTCCACCATATTGGTATTCTCTGCATATATAGTTTTGTTACCAAAATGAATTTCATGTCATATTTTTAAATTGACATCCAAGGATTGTAATGTGCTATGAGATTGTTTAATTTTACAATAATTACTTAAAAAAATTGTAGATAAGATATGGTGTTTATATACTAATATAAGAAAAAATAATGAGGTTTTAAATATAAAAATTTTCAACTAATTTAACTTTATTTAATGATATTATTAAAAAAAACTGCATGTTTAAATTTGTACACCATCTTCAATAAATATAACAAATAGTAATTTATACAATTTTATTTTATGAAATCTAGAAAACTAAATGAACTCAACCAGTGTTTTCAATAAAAAAGTAAAGTATTTTTGTTTATAGTTGTATTGATGTAGTGAATTTTGATTGATTGATTGATAGTGTAACATAATGATAACTAGGATTTTACTAAAGCTGAGAATTCAGAAGATAAAGTTTCTATTGGAATTCACATACAAAAATACATCAAAGATCAGAACAAATGTGTATTGCTGTCAATTTTAAAGAAGAAAACTTCACTTGTTTTGTTGTTATAACCAATACTCTTGATGTACTAACTACCATATACCTAATAAAGATCTTGATGATATGAAAAAGTTAGAGGGAAAGTTGTAACAAACCGATAAGGGAATGATGAAGCCTGAAAAAAGGCACCATACTGCATAGAATGAGGTGGACAATATGCCAGCAATGTGAGGGTTAGGAGTTATAGCCATGGTCATCATACCATAGAAAGTGTAGTATAAGAAACTGAAGTAGGTGTAGTAGAGGTTCCAGAACACCTTTGATGCTGTCCATTCAAATCCCATCATGGCATATACTATGATACCATATATCAGAGCCTGAGCCAAGATGTGGGGAAGCTCTATAATAACCTGCACTTCATCATATACAAGCCTTGATTCCAACTATAAATCTCATGATATGTGTCCCAGAAATTCTATCAAGTCTAAAAGTATGATCTACTTTTGATTTAAAGTAAGTTTACATGGTACTTTATTTCAAAGTTAAACATATAATTTATTTTCTACCAGATTCTCAATTTAGTGTTTGTATGTAGAAACTTATTACATCAGTTTCTATACATGTAAACATACCACCAACTCATTCTGTGTGTGTCAGAGTTAACTCCTTGCATATTTTTGATTTGTTCTTTATAAACTTTAACACATTTTTAATTTGTCTCTTATATGTGTGTGATGAATTTTTGATTTTGTTTCTTTATGTAAAGACCAAATTAAGAATGTGTTACATGTATATGAACTAAATTAAGAATACGTAGCACGTTGCATGAACCATTTGAGTAGATTTTTATGTGTAAGATGTAAATTGAAGACTAAGATTATTTATTATTTTGAGAGATTAAGAGAACTATTTGCCAACTGAAGTGAAGTACTAATACCTGTGAAATAGCATATGGTAAAGCTGAATACATTCCTGCAGCTCTCTCCCTGTAGAAGACTGTTCTCTCAATTGCAACTATAGGCTGAACTGAGGCACCGTTTACAACTCCAATGAAGGTAACAGCAGCATACATTGAACCCATTGCATCAAAAAGATCTTGCTCCTTTCTCCTGAAAATTTTTGTTTGAAATGTTGAGAATTTTGGATATCATTTTTTTTTTCAAATTGACTCAAATCAATGGTGAACAACCATGTGAGATCTTTGAACCAATGGTATATCAGAATTAAACTACTTAGACATTGTGATGAATTTTCTATTTTCCAAATACCTTTTCAAGCCAACGTTCAAAAATATCAACCCAAACAATAAGCCTGTAGTTGTGGTAAATAGGAGTCTAACTGCAGTATATGATGTGTTCCGCCAATATGACAAATGTTGTTTCCATAGGCACGCTATGAGTTGTGCCATGAAACTCTGTGAATGCTGACTATGAAAGTATAGATCTCTTGAACCTTGCAATGGTACACTAAGCTCCTGAATCAGTTGTTTGTTTCTCCTGATTAATAAATGGGAAGCATCAGAACCTATTCATGATTTTTCAGCACTTTTGCATTAAAAGGCCAATTTGGTTGGAGAAAACATTTTTGTTTCTATTTCTTGTCTTCACAATCTCTTACAAATGTGTCATCCTATTGTAAGGAGCCAATAAAAACATCAACATGTTTCTTGTACAAAACTTTAGAATCTGAGAAGGTAAAATAAGATGACATTTTGCAATAATTTGAGAAAAAAAAACCCTCATGTTGTCATGAGTATGGAACATTTCACTATGAAGCTTTGGCTCAAGACATACCTGTGTAGTTCTGAATTTTTGTACACATCTGTGAAGTCAATCTTAAGACTTGCCTCTTTTGCAGCTGATGTGACTTCCAACATCCAGGTTGCTGGATTATAACCATCTTTGATCTTAGGAACTCCTTGAACAGCCTATGGTAATCAATAAGTATATATGTTAATGCTATAGCAGCAACTTGTTGCTCAATCCCATTTACACGAGACTCACCTCAAAGTACTGGATCAGATGGGAAGAGTTGCTGCCAATTGGACCAGAATATATCTGTTCCCCTCCCAATTTCAGAAGTAACAGCTGCAAAAGTTGATATTGAAGTACTTAATTATTATTTCATAGCATGGTAAGAACCTTGGAAGAATCACATCAAGAAAGATAACTACGATAGTTGAGAGTTTGAGACCTTATAGACTTCACACTAGAATCTCATACTTCCAGTGTAGGACTAAAGTTGCATATCATGCAATTGATCTTAACAGTAAGACTTCTTACCTCATCAAAGGCGTCAAATATATCGATACTTGGCTGGTGGATGGTGCACACCACAGTTCGACCTGTGTCCACAGTGTTCCTCACAGTTCTCATCACAATTGCAGCTGCTCTAGCATCAAGGCCAGAGGTTGGCTCATCCATGAAAATTATTGATGGGTTGGCTACAAGTTCAACTGCAATTGTAAGCCTCTTCCGCTGTTCAGTTGACAATCCAGTCTGTCCTGGCAATCCAACTAGTGCTTCTCTTAATGAATTAAGCTCTACAAGTTCCATAACTTCCTCAATGAACATCTGCATAAGTGAGTTGAACTCAATAAGCTGTAATACTTAATAACACATGTTAGTTCTTGTCAAAGAATGCTGATCCCTGAATAACTTTTGTGCACTTTGAGCAATATTATGATATTTTGGACCTTAACAGAGTTTGTTAGATCCTGAGTACTTGAGAAGAGTCCAATCCAAAAGATTTGTCTTTTATGTGGAGATTCTCAAAGACTATTATACCAAGTAGTTTATTTTACACACTTTAAGAATCCACCTCCATGGTAACTTATACTCTAACCTGAAATACTAGTCCATCAGGTTAGAGAATCTCAAAGTACTACATAAACAGATACCATTGAGGTTGTTTGATCTATGTAGTCGATCTCAGTCAATGGAATAAGACCTTCTGTTGTTGTTATTGAGCAATATTATGATATTTGAATCAGTTTTATTTTAAATCATGAAATTTATGCCTCTAGTTTTGAAAAGAAAATTGAACTAAAGCTACCTTTCTAGTTTCTTTATCAACTTCTGGAGATAAACGAAGCCATGCTGAGTATAGCAAGGACTCAAAAACTGTAACATTGGGTGAGTGGATATCAAGTTGTTCACAGTATCCGGATATGCGAGCAAATGTTTCTTGTTTCTTTGGGTATCCAGATATTGTGATGCTTCCTTCAATGTATCCACTTGTTTTCCTTCCTGATAGAACATCCAGTAGAGTAGTCTTGCCAGCACCACTTACACCCATCAGAGCTGTTAGCACCCCTGGCCTAAAAGCACCATTAATACCTTTCAGAAGTTCAAGACGATGCTCACTGATTCCTTGACTTTTCATTTCCTACAATTATGATAGCATAGTCAAAAAGTGTATTATAGAGTACTTTATTTGATCCAATAAATGACACTTAGGAATTAGTCTATGTATGAAAAAGAAAAAAGTTGAGTTTTAGTCCTCATACAACCTTACTATAGTACTGGTAAAGATAGGTATGTGCTGTTACTATGTTTCTTAAGTTTTATCTCAAAAAAGTTGAGTTTCAATCCTTATACACCCTTATAGGAACTAAAACTTTATTTTTTTTACACATTCCTAAATGAGTGTTACCTACAAGGACTAAATGAATAATCTAACCTTTTAAATGTAAGTAATTACATATAAACATAGGTACCTGTGGCATGTCTACAGAATATCTTATCTCGTCAAAAGTGAGGAATAGAGGTTGAAAAGGAAGAACCATGCCTCTCCTTCCACTGTCACTAGCTTTGTTGTTTTTACCAACTTCTCCAGAAGGGGACCTGGATGATGGACTTGCTTCTTTGTCCATCTTTGTATCTGTTTATCATCATGTTATGTTATTTATGGCTTGAATTCCGACTTCAAGTTACAAGCACAGAACCTATAGCTTAGAACTTAAGCACTCACCAGAAGAATTCTTTCTTGTTGGTAACTGAATGAACTCTTCAGCCATTGAAGCATTTCTCTCGAGCAACTTCTCTTGGGATAGCCCTGCTTGATCCTTTCTGAATGCTAAGCAACATACTCAATTATCAGAATTCATTTGTGTTCAGAAAAGAAATCCAACTAAAGATCACAGCTTAAAAGATGGCACTTACGACTGAGATATTGCAAAGCCAGGGTGAAGAGAAAGTTGAAGAGAAAAACATAACCAATCAAAGCTCCTATTCCAATCCAATACCAATACGGTTGTGGGAAAAATCCACGAGATTTCAGTATCAATACTCCCAATGTTTCACTGGAATTAGGACTAACCTGAAAAATATCTCAGCCAATTATCTTTTATAAGTATCATTTTTCTTAGCTCATTCTTTCTTAAAACAAAGGGAATTGATTTACCGTTCTCCAACTATGCCCAAGAAACTCATTCACAGCTATAGCATTTTGTCCATACATCATTGGTGAGGACCAGTAACCCCACAAAAACCATTTGTGCACATCCTCTAATTCAAAAAATGAAAGTTTTAATAAGAAAGGTTCATTAGATTAGCCAACTTTGAAGTTACACTACCATTTTCTCACCTCTTGAAATCACAAATCCTCCCAGAACTGTAACTGCAAGCAGTGCAAATGTACCAGCAGTGTTTGCTACGACAATATCCCTTCCTAGTGCAGCCATCAGCCGAAACAATGCTGATGCCATCTGGTTAATGCAAAAGATTACCAAGTACTGTTTTACAAACCTGACAATAAGATTCTCATTAGATTCCAAAAGTGAGTGAGTGAGTGTTAGCATAGTTGAGGAATGAGTACAAATGATTTAGGCCTTACTTGTTCATTGTTTTCAAAAACAGTTTTCAATTTTCTAAAATTTATTTGTCCCTCGAGCACATATGAAAATGTTTGTCTTCTAAGGACACTTCTGTTTTCTAAAAGTTTGTTTCTTGAGTACTTGAACAAAACTTTTGGAGTATCTTCCAACTGTTCCTGTTTTTTTTGGTTTCCAAAACACTTCTTCTAGAAAAAATTCAAAGCTTGATTTGCTAGATAATGTCCAATTGTTTTCTTTCTAAAACAAAAAAGTAGTAAGAGAATCAAACAAGTCCTTAGTTTGTTCTTGCCTGATAATATTTGGATCATAGCCAATGGCATAATAAGAGATACATTCCCAGATGGAAACCTCTACAAGGGTTAGTGGTATTTTGAGGATCCATGGTGGAAGAGAATAAGCCCATGAAGGATAAAGGAAGTGGTCTCTTTGCTTGTAAAAGACAGGAAGTTTCATGATGGTCATATTCAGTTCTGATATTCCATTGAACATTGCAACGGTGACTGTGAAGAATAGAGCCCCCATGTAAGTTTCTGCATCTGCCTTGGTATAGTGACTCATCTTGGTTCGGAGAAATAATGTTGTTGTCAAGATAGCTAAATAAGTAAGCTGAAAAGGCAGAACAAGACATGCTTAAGAGCATATAAAAAGAAGAAAATGACAGTGTTTTTAACCTTTTATTCATGAACAAATAAGCATTTTTGGACTACAAATATAGTTTGAAATTAGATTATGTAAATGATATCAGTGATTGAATGTTACTCACTTGTGTGGCTTTGAATATGTAGACAAAGGAATTTCGCTTCATTAGCAAAAATTCTCTGCTAGCACAAGCCCTCAACAACTCTTTCTTGTTAACACCGTACTTCTTTGTGGTCAATGCATTTGTATGGCACTTAGACTTGTCAAAAGGATTTTCCATTTCATCTCCAAGTTGTTTACCTATGTGAAATGACTGGAAGGCTTCAGCAAAATCCTTGACAGTGACAAAGCTATACGGTTGATCTTCATGTGCCCAATATTGCCATTGATCTTTTCTTGATGTCACCTAAAGAAGAGGACAAAATTTACTCTATCTTTATAAAAGCAAAGGAAATTTTTGAAAGGAAGATTAGGTGAATCAGACTCATACTTCTTGTAAGAAGTCAGCAACTCCTTTTCTTTCAGGACACTTGAAACCCATTGATTCAAAAAACTCAAGTACACTTTCTCTTGGTCCTTGGTACACAATTTGCCCATCTGTTAATAATATTATATCATCAAATAGTTCATAAGTTTCTGGGGCTGGCTGTAACAAGGACACAAGTGCAGTTCCATCCAAAATATGGATGGATTGCCGGATAGACTTGACTATCTGAAAAGTTGTGGAACTGTCCAAACCAGTTGATATCTCATCCATGAACAACACCCTTATAGGTCCAACCATCATCTCCCCTAAGTATTATTCACCAAGCAATTTTAGTCAGTCAACATCATATTATAAGTTTCATTTTGTCATGTTTTTTCTTGCCAAATAGATTCTACCTGTTGTGAGTCTCTTTTTCTGCCCTCCTGAGATACCTCTTATCATTTCATCTCCAACCATAATGTCAGCACACCCTTCAAGTCCCAAAATCTGCAATATTCCATAAGAGAATATGTAAACCTTTTCTTGCTTCACTAGTATTTTATAGCTGATGAGTCTGGACTTTTACCTTAAGAATGTAGTCAATGAGCACACTGTTCTGCTGCCCTTCTAGTGCTGCTGCCTGCAATGAACAAGTAATGAAACAATGCCGCTTCTTCAAAATTCAGTGTGTTCTCTATTTCAAACATAAAGATCCAAGGCTTCCTTTTTTATCTTATTTCTCACCTTCATATATGCATCAACATCAGGATCTGGCTCAATGTTTGCTTCCTTCTCTCTTCTTAGTAGGTCAGTCAACATCTCTATAAAGTAGTAAATTTCAAAATTCTGATTAAGAACACTACTTTTTAGATATATTTAAAAGGTTTATGCATTCTTTTGTTCACAATTACCGTAATTCTGTCCAATCCCTTGACATCTTGCTGAGAAAGCCAGTGTTTCTCTCACAGTCATTTCTCCAATGTGATTATCATGTTGACTTATGTAAGCGGATGTTCTTTGTGGCACGAACTCCTCAAGCCCATGTCCATTGTATGTTATTCTCCCAGAATGCTGTGGTTTCATCTCCAATGATATTAATTAATATAATTCAGGAAGTAATCAACTAAAATTGTGGCTAGTATGATTAGAGAAGTATAACAGTTATTCTTGTTAAAAAATGAACTTTAAGCTTAATTTAACTTTATGATAAGATTTGGATTCACTTATATTTTATCTCTAGTCGACGTGAGATCTTCAATAATTCTCTCAAAAAATTGGTTTCCTTACTTTCAAATCTTTACCAAGTCTTCCAGCCAGTGCCAACAGCAACGTGGTCTTTCCAGATCCTGGTGGCCCTAAAAGCAATGCCATTCTGCAAAAAGCTCATAATCAGAACAAGAAAATATCTAGCTGTTCCTTTACAACGAGTTTTTTCAGCAAGATAAAAAAATTGCAAAATTGCAAACAAAGAAGATTATTTTGAATTCACCTTTTAGGCTTTATGATTCCACTAACATTCTGGAGGATGTGTAACGGTTTCTTTGGACTTTTAATTATGTGAAGAGAATTTAAGAACCCCTGAACAAAAGAAAGAGCGAAAAAATAAATAGATCAAAACCATTATATGAATAAAGGAACCGTTTGTGAGATTTGAATTACCTCAAGCACATTCACAAAGAAGTTGAGTAATGTAGGCAATGCTCTTCTTCCAACATAAACTTGTGCTTCAACATTTATATGCTCAAATCGAACTTCAATTGTTGGAATTTCAAGCCCAACTCTGAGTTTAGTTTAACATAACAAATATATCTTAATCAAATTTTCCTAGTAATTACTTTAGGATTTGTATGCTTTCAAAAGCCAGTATGCTTCAGCTCTCAAATTACACACAAAACAGACAGAAAACATATTCATCTCATCCAATTGGTAGTGTCAATCATGAATCCTACAAAGACTCACCTGTTCATTCTTTCCCTGAGCTTCAACAAGAACCTCTCATTATCTTCTTCTGCTATCTTTACAAGTCTATCTAGAAGGCTCTTTCTCTCTGATGACTCCAATTGCTTGGAGTCAACCTCTTCTGCTTTCCCTTCCACTTGGTTGAGCACACTTCTCTTGGTGCATGCCCTTGCAAGGAGTCTCTCTATTGCCACACACTTGAGAGTTTCCTCATCTTCTTCACGTTCAGAAGTTGAGAAAACCCCCATGCAATGGTTCCTCCACATGTCAAACCCTCTCCCTCGTTGACCCTCTACTCTATGTGTCTCACTACCCTCCATTGATCTCACACAAAGCAATACTAGAGTGATACAAAACTAAACCTTCCAACACAATGTTGGTCTCACTTAGTACACAAGATTTCCTTTTTCTCTCTCATATGAATGACTATTGAAGAATGAATACATGTTTGTTGGAATTTATAGAGGGATCTCAAGAGGGGTTGACATTTTATGATTGAATGGATAAAGGAAAAGAGAGTTGAAAACAAAGCATGGCATCTCTAGCAGTTGCACTATACCAGTACAACTACGTGACTGTCAAAGACTTTATTTGTCATAGTGTGTTTGGCCACAACACAAGTTATTGGTGAAACCAAGACACAAAATTGTAGTAGTAAACTATGGTTATATTTTTCCACACTCAAACTCAGTTTTCTCAAAGCTCTTTTGGCTTTAAGAAATGTGAATGATTATCTCGTGGAACGTCATAAGGTTCCCTCAGAACTTTGATAACTCTTATTTTTTTCTTAATCACAGTTCAAATTATTGTGTATTTTTTGTAGTTAAGATTAAACAAAACATCCCTTGGAAGTGAGAAATTCAACGAGGATTTGTCTTATACTGTTGGATATACTCACACTGTGCCGATCGAAGATGTAATAGAATCAAATAAAATATTAGTAGTTTCATTGATTTCAAACCAAATGTAATTTCTAAACTAAATTACCAGGGACTTTTCTGGCTTACGAATATATATGTATGAATAAAGGTACAAATAAGTGTGACAAAAAGAATTGTTAATACACATATATATCAAACTTTAAATTATTAATCATTTATAACGTTTGTACCTAGAATTAACATAGACAAATGTAAATAAATAATTTTTAATTTTTAATTTTTAAATAATATATAGCAACAAATTATATAATATAAAAATGCTAATAGAGCATTTTTTGTTGTTATTAAATTAATAGATGATAAAAAATATTAAAAAATAAAGGATATTCAATTTTTTAATGATAAATGATAATTATCTTTATAATAAAACTGAAAAAAATAGAATATTTTTGTAAAACAATAAAAGTACGTCATTGTTTTCAGAATTATGAGAATAAAATATTTTATAAAATAAATAAAAACTAAATATAACTATTTGATTTCAAAATATATAAAAATATAATATAAATATATATATATATATATATATATATATATATATATATATATAAGACATAACAAATATTTTGAATCTTTATAAAATATTTGAGTTTTAGTTTTGTGAGATTACTTTTGTTTTTTGTTTTTATAAAACTAGATATGATTATTTTTAATTTTAGTATGCTGTGACATTTTTATGTGTGCATAAAAGTTTAAGTGACTGTATCAAGTGATACTCATCCACATGGAATATTTTATAACAATAATACTTTTAAATTTTAAAGAATTAAAGGTAAAATCAATTCATGAGATTAAAAACATATTAATTTTATATACAATATAACTATATATATATATATATATATATATATATATATATATATATATATATATATTTTATGTGT
>Ga0209489_109256_pt1 | contig 12445 bp, 6 predicted proteins | sample SiratrowhiteBW_FD_187527 | JGI IMG/M metagenome (GOLD analysis project Ga0209489, IMG submission 187527) | Root nodule microbial communities of legume samples collected from California, USA - Siratro white BW (SPAdes) (version 2) | ecosystem: Host-associated > Plants > Roots > Nodule | place: USA... | reverse complement strand
AAAAATAAAAAAAAAAAAAAAAAAAAAAAAACTCTCTTACCAAACATCCTATTAATCAAAAGAAAAATATTTTGTTTTAAAACATATAACATTTAGTATTAGTAGTGTGTTTCATCATATCTTTTGATAAAATAAATCTGATTAAATATTTAATTTTACAAATGGATTACAAAATTGATATATATTACAATATTATCGCATGCGAAATACCCTCCGCTGTGGTTCCCCTGCAATCATTGATTTGATAAGAAATTATTTTTCCAAATTAATTAAATTTTAAATGTTTAATTTAATGACTATTTTGTTAAAATGATTTGTTTTTAATTGGTTAAATTCAATTAAACCTTTTATATTGATTATGTTATGATTGAAAACTTAACTTATTTCACTTGTGAATACATATATTACAAGCCAAAAATAAATAACATTTTATGTGTATCCAAACAACTTCTAGTTAGATAAACTATATGTTAGAGTTTAACTATTTATCTATAAAAACTGTAATGTGGCAAAGAATGAAGATTTATTACCAGTTTGTAATTGAATGATATATAGTGCTTTTTTTTTTTTTGGTAGAGATTATATATGTAAGACACCTATTCAAAGGTTATAGAATTTTTGTGAGGGATAAACTATCTCTTTGATTTATTTGAGGTCACTGTATATAATGTTATTAAAACTAAGACTATTGATTAAACTTAATTAATTAATATTTTATCTAAGCATTTAAGAGGAGATACGTAGAGAGAAAGAGAAAGTTAGCATGAGAAAGATGAATGGAACAGCCTTACGTTTCGCCCAAACTCCTTCTTCCATCTCTTACTTTCTCTTCTCTTCTCCATTTAGAAAATGGCGAATTCGTCAATGGTCAATCGTGGAAGCCTCGCTGTCTCTGAAACAACAACCTATTTTCAGTGTTCTCTTCTCTTATAACTTCTCCTTGTTCCCTTTGTCCTCGTCCCCTTCGCTTTCATATTAGGTCATTATTTTTACCCTCCTTTTCTTTTTTTTCTCTTCCTGTTCACTTTCCTTTCTCATTTCACTTATTTTTCACGGAATAATAATGAAAAAAACCCTTTAAAACAAAAGGGCACGTTTATGATCGAGCCTAGTCTTGTGTTTGCATGGCATGCACGTTGTTGTGTTGTTTTTGTTGGTGTTTAATGGGTTATGATTGAATTGTGAGGTTATTGCATGCATGCAGGGCATTTGGGAGTGCAACGTTCTATCTGCTATCGTATGACGAGCAAATAATTCTCCTGAATACCCGGCAGAAGCTAAAAAACTAAAGCCACAAACATGTCAGGACCCCTAACTCCAAAGACATGTAAGTTTCCAGCTCCATCATTCTTTCTTTATTTCCAGCGTTAATCTTAAATTGCAGCCTTACATATTTTTGACAAAATAATAGTATGTAAATCCTTTGTAAAGTTTTAGTGTTGTAGAGTTTCTGTTGATAATTCGAGTAATAAATATATTTACATAGAAGTTGAACATATGTTATTGATGTAAAATTCCAATTCGGATTAGAAAATAGCATGTTTCTCCGATCAAAACACAGAAACTTGGTAAAAAAGCTAAAGCAATTCCTGTTGATGGTGGCATTTCAGCTCTTGAAAAGAGTGACCGAGTTGGTTCATTGAAGAAGAAGTTGAGGAATTCCTTGACAAGGAGTAGGAGAAGAAGCAGCAGCAAGGTCATGTCGATTGAAATCGAGGATATCCGCGATGCTGAAGAATCCAAAGCCGTTGATGAGTTCCGTCAGGCTCTTGTCTTGGACGAGCTACTACCAGAGAAGCACGATGATTATCACATGATGCTCAGGTCACCTTAAGTTTTCTTGCTTAAACTCATTATTAGGCAAAGTTTTGATATAATTTGTTTACATTCCTCAAGGTTTGGCCATGTATATTTCAGAGTGGTGGAACCAATGCTATGCTAATATTAATAATCTGCATTAATTAGTCCATTCTAATTAACTATTTTACTGATGTTATTCTCATCCTAGACAGTTTTTGTAATTTACAAATTGATGAGTTTATTGTTAGCATCTTGATAACTTTAGGAACCAATTTGTATAAGCAGAGATTTTCAGAGAGTAAAGAAATAGAGAAACATTTTTTAAGGGGCCAAATTTATATTTACTCAATTGTTTGAGTAGGAGGAACTTGACACTTTTCCTGCATTATTTGCATTTTCTTGAACAGGTTCCTTAAGGCCAGGAAATTTGACATTGAGAAATCTAAGCAAATGTGGTCTGACATGCTTCAATGGAGGAAGGAATTTGGTGCTGACACCATCACCGAGGTATTTGTTTTGTAACAATGATATTTGTGAGACTTCAGGGTATTTATTAATAGTTCATACACTTGACCCTTTCTGTTCCCACTTGTTTATAGTTTTCTCCTTTTGCTTACTCATTTTTGTGCCTTTTATACTAGGATTTTGAGTTCAAGGAACTCGATGAAGTCTTGCAATATTATCCTCAAGGGCACCATGGAGTCGATAAAGATGGGCGACCAGTGTACATCGAGAGATTGGGCCAAGTCGATGCCACCAAGTTGATGCAAGTCACAACCATGGACCGCTATATCAAATACCATGTCAAGGAGTTCGAGAGGACCTTTGATGTGAAATTCGCAGCTTGCTCCATTGCTGCAAAGAAACACATCGATCAAAGTACAACCATCCTTGATGTGCAAGGAGTGGTAGGTATAGGAAATGGTTTATCTATAAGCCAAATCCAATTTTGAAGTTAAAAACAGCATCACAAATTGAACTTACTATCGTTATTCACTTCACGCTTTCAAATGAACCTTGATATCTATGAGAAAGAGAAAATGAAACGTGAAAAATATAACAAGATGATGAAAACTTGCGATGTTTTAATGTCGCAGGGCCTCAAGAACTTCAACAAGCATGCCAGGGAGCTCATCACATGCCTTCAAAAGATTGACGGTGACAACTATCCTGAAGTATGTTTTTCTTCTATTTTGATTAAGATTTACATAAAGTTTGGTTGCAAATAAATATTGTGGATTGCTGAGTTGTAATATCATAAAATTGGTGCCTTCATTGCAGACCTTGAACCGCATGTTCATCATCAATGCAGGTTCTGGATTCAGAATGTTGTGGAGCACTGTTAAATCCTTCCTTGACCCAAAGACCACATCAAAAATCCATGTGAGAACAAAGACCTTATCCTAAATATCTGCCCGTTTCTGAAAATAAGATTTTATCTGATTGAGCTAAAATTTATCAGGTTCTTGGCAACAAGTACCAAAGCAAATTGCTTGAAATGATTGATGAGAGGTGAGTTCATGGTAGCGGATATTGTAACATTATAGTACCTGATTTTCCTTGTGTGACTACTATTTTCAATCCTTTTTTCTGCCCCCCATTTATTATTCTAGTATTCAAGTGCGTTTATCACCATTGAGTTAAGGTTGTTGACAATTTTTATAATCTAATGGTTTTGCTTTGCCAGTGAGTTGCCAGAGTTTTTGGGAGGCAAATGCACTTGTGCCGATCAAGGAGGCTGCATGCGCTCTGATAAGGGCCCTTGGAAGGATGAGGAAATAATGAAGGTGAAGTTGCAATTCCTTTTTCACCCTCTTTTTATCTAATTAACAATCTGCGTTCCATTATGTATTTGCAAGCTTATGTGATTAATATATATCTATATATACGGACTAGCAGATGGTTCAAAATGGTGAGCACAAATGTTCAAGGAAATGCGAGGCTCCAGTCTTGGAAGAGAAGACAACTTCTGAGGTGAGATAGCCATGGCTTTCATTTGGCATTTCCATTTGATACTGTACACACACAGTTTTCTCTATTAAACCATTTTGTTGTAACCCTTTTGTTATTGATTAACATCCAAACTAATCAATAAGCGTATTTAGGAACCCGAGATTATCATGCCGGAGGCAAATCTCACCAAACAATTGTCTTCTGTCCTTGCTGAGGTATGTTATTAGTATCTTTCATAATATCCATCCTTGATCTAATGGAAATCTGCAAATCATTGTCACTTCCTAATCACAAAACATATAGCTAGTGAGGTTAATGCATAAGGAAAAGTTACACACATTAAACTGGATAATTAATTATACTATGGTGTTTCCTTAGCTTCAAGTACTAAACCTTGACAAAATATAACAGGCCGCTGTTGCCAAGACTTACAACTACGAGGACTTCGTCCCCGCAGCTGAAAAAACCGCTTGGAAAAAGGTAGAAGACAATGACAAATATGCAGTAACCAAAGGTAGAACTGAAATTTCTTTGTTTGGCTCTATTTTATCTAGTAATGCATATTCCTAATGAGAGAGACTTTTGTGTGGTGCCTATGAGAAATTAAAACACATGAGAAGTGAATAATAATGTGTTTTGTGGAACTGATGGCAGCTGGAGCAGATGCATACGCCATGGATTCTTTCAAGATTCACGAGAGAGTGAACTCACAGATTTTCACTGGCGTGATGGCCTTTGTGATGGGCATAGTGACCATGGTGAGGATGACGAGGAACATGCCGAAGAAGCTCACAGACGCCAACTTCTACTCCAACTTGGGCGGTGAATACAAGGGTCAGGCCAACAACGACCAAATGACTATGCCTGCCATCTCTGCTCAAGAGTTCATGACTGTGATGAAGCGCATGGCTGAGTTGGAAGAGAAAATGAGCAGCATGAACAACCTCGCCATCTGCATGCCACCTGAGAAGGAGGAATTGCTCAATGCTGCCATCTCCCGAGCAGATACTTTGGAGCAAGAACTCTTGGCAACCAAAAAGGTAAACAGATCAACCTCCTGAATTTTATTTATTGCTAATAAAATCATCAACACAATGTTTAATGTTAGGCTTTGGAGGAATCACTTTCTAAGCAAGAGGAGCTTTCGGCTTACGTTGAAAAGAAGAAGAAGAAGAAGAAGTTGGTACGTACACTACAACTACATCATCATGATTTAGGGTTTATAATCGAAGTTGTTATTATTATTTTGTGTTGGTTAACACTTTGTTTTATATGCAGTTCGCCTGGTAAATTTAAGTGGGGTTTAATTCTACACACTCGGCTTTCCAAAGACTTCCCAAATGCCATTTTATTAGTATTCATAAAATGTTCAAATGATGAACACTAACAACAAATATCTTCGCTACGACTCAAGGATTGGACTTTCTCTCAATGTACATAGCAAACATACACAATGTATGCAAAAGCCCACTCCTATATTTTGGACCTTCACTACTATAATCAATATATATATAATCTAATCATCGCAGAAGAGAACTTCATAAGTTTTTTAAGAAGCTCAATAACAATTAAAAAATAACTAATACAAAAAGTATTTTCAATGAAAAAGTCAACATGGTCAAACGTGATACATGTGGCTTGTGGGTAACGAATAATAAAATGGAATATATATATATATATATATATATATATATATATATATATATATATATATATATAGGGATGTTTGTTTAAGTTTTTTTCATCAAATAATTACTTTTTTAAAAATAATCACTTTTTTATATAGTTTTTCTTTAATACAATCAGAAGCTTAAGATATCAAATATAATTCGAGGCTATTTGAAACAACTTCTCATCAAATTCATTATTGAAAAAAAAAATTCTAATTATAAACAATCGTAAGCCACTTCTACATTTTTTAAATATCTAAAAAATTGCTAAATTAACCATTTAATACCAGAATAAAATATTTTCTAATGTTAAACAAGATACCACGTGTATAATCTTACGTAACTCTCAACGAACGTTAAAGAAATGAGTTTAGTTTAAGCCATTTCCATCATGTCGTTGAGCTGAAATTATACTCCTGCTTGCATTGATCCAAACAACAGAACTTACTCCAAATTAAAATTAATTATTCCATAACTAGTTTGTTTATACTAATTGACACGAAGTTTTTTCCAAAGTAAATAATGAGTTATTTATAACTGGAGTAGTTATATAGCCTCCTTTTATTTAAATATTTCCTAAGTTTTTAATTGAAAGCTGATGAGAAAACAAAAACACATGAAACATTATAAAACATATTTATTATTACCCATTTGAAGTATATATATTAGTCTTCGAATTCATAAAATGATTGCCACTTATTTATGTTAGTCGCTTTATCCATTAAAAATCATCAATTAATGCAAATTTTGTAAATTTAATGACAAGCTAGTAAAGGTAACTACATGGGTGACGTAAGAATAAGGCTACTATTTATTTTTACTTTAAACTCTCAAAGCACTTATTTATCAAAAAAAATAAAAGATATTAATTTCCCTATAACTATAATATTAAGAATAAATATTTTTCTAATAATAAATCTTACATCTTACTCTAAATCTCTTTCTAATGGGTAATTATTTTTTTCTATATCCATTCATGGTGAAGTTTTCGTTTCATATTAAGCCAATTTAAAAACATACCTTTCATTATTTAATATTTAAATGTTAGAAAACGGTATCTAGGTATTATAGTAAAAATGCATAAAATACAAAATATTTTTCTATTTTTAATTCAGAATCATTGCTATATTACTTCATAAGAATTGATTACATAATTATTTACAGACATTATAAACTATATCCCAACATACACATGCTTTTACAAAATTAAATATAAATAAATACATTAAAATTATGAATAATACGCTCAGTATCTAAGAAAGAGTACGAAATATTTAACTAGCTAGTATTTTGTATAATAGGACCAAAATAAGTAAATTAAGCAATTCATTATTGGGGTGGTTTTTATTTCTACAAAGCACAATCCAATAACAATTTAAACCTGTAACATCTTTTAAGTTATTGTGACTTTTTATCCTTGACACAATCCTATCCGAGTGACATCCAAAAGGTTTGTTTAGACTTGGATGTAAAAAGTATAAAAAATGAAAAAAATGATCATTAAAAGCTATATATTTTACTCCTGTTTACAGAAAATGCAATTTGAGTGTAAACTTATTACAGCTATCGTATATATAGCTGACAATTATTTGTCCTATTTGCTTATAGCACAAATAAGATGAATTGAGTCTCTTTAATTCAAAAATAATGAACTGAAGTCTCTTTTTTTGTTTTTTGTTTTTAATTTTCAATGCTCTATACATGTTGTATTACAACCTGTCATTGCTCAGAAACTAAAACAAGCACACAATAAAGACTCTTTGATTCAATTTTTGGGCTATCTCTAGTATCTACTACTAATAATAATATGAAAATGACTAAACACAACGGTGAATACATGATGCGTAAGAAAGGGGCACAAGACACAAGCCTCTGCTTCTTAGGTCTGTCTTGAGTTCTTTGCTACCCTGTACACACAAAACAAAAAAAATAATGAATATCAGAAATTGAATATAATATCAGTTTATAATAACCTAATATTTCTATGCCATGATCATATATATATATATATATATATATGTTCTAAATTTATTTCTCTTCTCTACTACCGCAGAATGTAGTAGGCAAAAACAGTTAAATATGCATGATTCCATAGCTAAGAGTATGAGGAACACTCTTTGTGGATAGAAATATCAAGAAAACTACAAAACTAAAGTATATGCATTTCTTACCAGCTGCACCATTCTATTGCTTTGTGTGGATTTCATGTAAGGAATGCTCAAAGTCTGTAGTGAATAAAGAGAATGTGAGTTGAAAGAAATATATAAACGTAATTTGTTAATTTATTTCTTTTCCCTAATTTCTATTTAGTTAAATGGCCTTTAATTGAGTAGCCCTATAGGTTCCACATACACTTAAAACTTGTAGCTTAATTAAGAGCTATAATTTACATTGGACACAACACAATTTAGGTGTAATATTTGTTGTGTTTTTAGTTTATTTTATAATAAAAATTTAAGCTTCGGTAACTAATATATAGACTTCTGATTATAAAAGTCTAATTTTAACTAATAAATTTGCCAGAAACACCCTCAATTACTTTAGCATATATATGATATTCATTTGACTGAACATATTTATTTTTATTTGGATTATATCATCAATATTACATGACATTTTGATTTATATGTTTTTCTATCTCCCTATATAAGCACATAAATAAGAAGTTAAACATTGAACCCTTTTTTAATAATCTTCCTAGTTGCAGTAATAAAAACACAAAGGTCTTTTAGAAATTATTTTTTAAAATAATTTATATAACTTAATGAGTTATATTTAATGAGTTCATACTTTATACCTAAGAAAATGCCATAGACAACCTATTGACTTTGAGTATTTTTCTAATTAAACTAAAGAAACATGTAAAATGAGAAAGTAGAAATTTTCATTTAATTGGTTTGAATTAAAATATTAAATATCACTTGAAATTATTAGTAGGAAACTAACTTTTATATTTTCTTACCTTATAAGAATACAAAGACCTTGATTTTATAGTTATACTCAGCACAATTTTAAAATTACTTTGTTCAATAAAGAAGGATTGATCTAATAGTATCTACCTGGATTTGTTGGTGAAGGAAATGGATGTAGCCAATGGCTTCACTTAAGACAGAAGCTGTACTGGTCTGCGAATTAAAGAAGATAATTTAGAGTGTCAAATCAAAAGGAAAAAAAAAAAAAATATATATATATATATATATATACATTGTGTATGACAGACACCGATTAGAGATCAGATACGATTTACCTTCCCGAAAGGTGCCACTAATCTTTGAAGAGTTTGAATTCTATCCCCCAATTTTTCCTTTCTTATCTGCTTTAAACTCAGTGCACATGGTTTTACTTTAACGTGAAAGTGACACAAACCATCAATTTAAATAGCTGTTCATCATAAAATATTACCTTCAGGGGAGGGCATGACGATGGCCTTGACTTCTTAGCTTTGGCCTCGGATTCTTTTGGTAGAGAGCAATTGCTAGGCCTTTTCGTCGTTGCAACTTCACTTATAAATGATGAAATCTGAAATTTACTTGAAAAAGTTAACTAATCCAATCGAATAGGATCAACAAAGAGACATAATTATTTTTCTTATAGGAAAGTAAAAACGAAATTCATGTTCCAAATATTGTTCACAATTACTAATTAGTTTTAGCCTTTGTTATGCTTACAGAAATACCAGGACACCTGACTTAAACAGTATGAAATACAAACACACACACAATCAATGATTACTATTAATGCATAACTTTCGCAAAAATCAAAAATTGGCTAACAGCCCAACACTAAGAAAAAGAAACTAAAATGAACTATATTTTTACCTAAATTAAAGTTAACATATAGAAACGTTAGATGGGAAATGTGTATAAACTAATTTAAAGCACAATAAAAGTTTAGTTCGTTGTATTTGTGCATTTGTATGAATTGCATGTTAGAAGAGATGTAGAGAAAGCATGGTACTCACTTTTGAGCTATTTGATGGACTATTTTCGCTGCCATGCATGTCATTGTGGCACAAAGCTATGCTCTCGTTTAGACCAAAAGTATCATAGCAAGGTTGGATTTCACAACTCTCACTATAACTTGTATGCAGATCAAACATTTTAGGATTTAAACCCAAAGAACATGAAACCAAGGAAGAGGTCATATCTAGGGTTGGTAAATTGGAAATGAAGCTAGCATCGCCAAAGTTGTTATATCTCTTGCTTAGGGTCCTTCCATCAATAGACTTGTCATTATGAAAGACATTCTCCGAGGGAAAAAACTCTAGACCAGTTACACCAAGACTAGATAAGAAACTAGGAGGACATCGTGGTTCATGAATTGGGATTAGTGAACATGATTCCTCCATAGCCTTCATGGAGGTGTTGATCATTTCACCTCTGATTCTTGCTGGAAAGAGATCACTAACTGGCTGTTGAGCGAGGCTTTTTCCATTGTGGAAACCAAATGCTTGCCTTGTTGAAATTCTAAGTGAATCAGTCATGGCGTGCTTGTGCTGTAGTTCTCTTGAATTTGTAAAGCTCTCAGTTAGAAAGCCACTGTTACAACCATTGCTGCAAACAAACTCACACGTAGATATATAAGCCAATGGGTGCATGCTATCACTGTTTCAAAGATGAAACAACTAAAAGGGAATCAAAGAAAAGCAGTAGAATAATCATGAAATAATCAAATGTGAAATCAAGATCAATAGTATCATTTGAAAAAAGCATCACTACAGCTAGCAGACTTTATTAAAAGATTTTGTAGTGGAGGGTTCTGTGCAAACTGGGGTATATGCTTTTCTACTATATATGTCCATATCTCCTCCATAAGTAGTTAGCTTTGTTGAACCACAAGCCCGAGAAGCAATATCAGAAGCCAGCTAATATTTAATTAAGGGGGTTCAAAGAATTCAAATTCGTAGTACCTGGTTCTATGAATTCATAGTAATTTGAACTGAGACAATTATCACTACTATATTTAGGGGATATTATATCATATAAGTTATAGATCAGGATTTGAGTGAGTTCATCTTGAAGGAGTGTGAAGGAACTTACTATATGTTGGTTGGGATCCATGATTGACTAGTGGTAATGGAAAGTTTAGAGTCAGGTGGTGGGGTTGCTGAATGAGCAGATTCTTCTTGAAGCTGATGCTGAAGATGGAAACTAGCAAATTCCATAATTACTTAAAACCTTGAAGATCCCCAAACAAAAGTGATGGAGCTAATTAGCTAGCTAGACTATGAAGCTTGAGAGACCTTTCACTTTTTACAATGTAACAAGATGGGGTATATTGATATAAATATTTGATACCATGCACAAGTTGAAGTTCTTTTTCCTTGTTTTGCTCTCTTCCCCCCTTAAGTCTTTTTGAGATCACTATGCTCACTCCAAAGAACTCTAGTTATACAGGGAAATTCCCAAAGCAACTGCATAGAGCTTTGAAAAAGGTTCCTGAAAGAAGGTTATGGTGGTAGACAGCAAGGTTATTATATATACTGGTCCTCTCGGATCAGCAAGTTGACTGTGTTTATGCTTTTAGGATAGACACAGATATGACACCTTGTGGGAATATGCATGAATATAAGTAAATTGTTTCTAAAGCTGAGCTAGTGGTATGGACCTTTTTCCTCGGTAAAAGCTTAGTGGACCTTTTGTTTTGCTTACAATAATATACAGTATTTCAAAACAATACTATTTAATCTTGGTTAAGATCGAATGTGACTCACACGGCAAAGTGTGATTGACTTAATTATTTGAGCCATATCTCTGTTGGAGAAATTGTACTTGTATTGTCAAACCAGTTTTTTTTAGCCACCATCATTATTGATTGGCGTTGATTTGGTTTAATTATTTAAGCCAGATATTACTTAAGGAAGTTGTAGTTGTATTTGCAAATTGGTCTTTTTGGTAGCTTGATCAAGTGTTTTCTCAGCCACCATAGTTTTTCGGATGGTCAAGTGTTATCAATTTGTCTTTTTGATACATCACTGTTACCTAAGGTTTGGGCTAAGTAAGGTTGAGAGAAAACATAGGTTGAATTGCTTTAATTTCTGTAATATTAAACCTAACTTCTCCCATCTAATCCAATTTGGATTGGATTGTTTTAGTCACATAAACTTAATTTTGTAACTTTTTCTTATAACATAAAAATGAAAGACTTAAAAGGTTTAAATAATGAACTTTTCATGTTAAAAATATTACTTTTAAAAGTACTTTCTTATGTAGGAATCTTCTGAGAAACTAGCTTGATTCTTTTATAAAACTATTTCAAAATGTTTCTTTCATTGGGCTGATTAAATAAAAGACTATCAACAAATCAATAATCATAAGATAAAATGTATAATCACAATTCTCTTTCAATATATTTATTAATTCGGAGGAAAGTGGTTCCAATAATTTCAATTATAATTTTAAAAAGATGAAATAAATTATTAACAAATTTTTTATAACCATTTATCGATTTGAAAGATCAAGAATAATTTTTGTAAAATTTCACAGCTACGGAGTTTAAAAAAAATAGGACTGATTTTATATCACTGAATAAATTGATTATCCTCTTAATTATTGTGAAATAGTTAAAAAGAAAGTGTAGGAACACGATGGTATATTCATAAAAAAAAATGAAATTCAAAGTAAAAAGTTTAAAAGAAAAATAGTGAGGCTAGAACAAGTTAAATGTAATCTGTTTTAAAATGGGAAAAAGTAAGTGTTGAACCTCTCCTATTGCGTTTCTTTGTTTTTACATCTTATTTGTTGGCAGTTTCTTCTATTTCGTATACGTGTAGGAAGTGTATCATTTACACACATGATATTGTTGTTCTGCATGCTTATCCTTTTTGCCCATGTTTGTATGATATATAAGCGTGACATTTATGTGTTTGTAACAGATGGCATGCAATTGATCGATGCGGCAAGGTAGTTTCCTTCAATTTTGTTGTTCATATCTTATCTTTGGGAAAGAGGACTCCTCAGTATGGATTTCGTCAACGGGTTCTTTTTTCTTTTATCAATCAAAAGAATATATATATATATATA
>Ga0209489_109255_pt1 | contig 12446 bp, 5 predicted proteins | sample SiratrowhiteBW_FD_187527 | JGI IMG/M metagenome (GOLD analysis project Ga0209489, IMG submission 187527) | Root nodule microbial communities of legume samples collected from California, USA - Siratro white BW (SPAdes) (version 2) | ecosystem: Host-associated > Plants > Roots > Nodule | place: USA... | reverse complement strand
TTGAGTGGTGTTAATATTTGTGTTTGAATTGAAATACTCAAGTATTATTAAAATTTTGGTTAGCTTACCCTTTGTTTTGTTGTACTTGTGTTTTGATATCTGTTTGCAATGATCGTGTTTTTGGCATGGGAGCAGATGGTGTTACAGATGGGTCTATGGAGGATTATTTGGAATGACTGGTGCTTTTAGGCATAAGCTAAATTTGAAAAATAATTTGGAGATAATTTGTAATTATGTTTTAGTAGAATTCTGAAGGTAGAATTTTTAAATACTTTAGTTTAAAGGATTATTATATGTTGATGAATTTTAATGATGATTAGTAGAATGTTTAGTTTTATGTATGTTATTTTTGGGGTGTTACAGTGTAAATTAAATTGGATATTTTTTCCCTTAAAACATTTAGATGTTGCTTAAATATACTTACGTTGAATTGACTTATAAATTTATAGATCAACCCTTTTTATAAAATAATAATTATTTTAAAACTTTTTGAAATAATATCAAATTATTGAATATAAAATTTCTATGTTGATTAATTAAGTACGAATTTTATGGAGTTTATTTGATAAATACACTAGTTTTATGTTATAAAACAATTTTAAGTAATTTGTTGTAATTATTGAATGAAAAATAATTATTCGCGAGGAATTAAAGATACGATTTTAAATATCATTTGATTATTAAATTAAACAAAATTAAAAGTATTATAAAAAATATGGTTATGTAAATATTAAGTCAAAACTTATAAATTACACGATCGCATTACATGGCAAAGCACCGTGAATAATTTATTATGCAAATAAACTGCTTTTGATTAAATTATTGTCAATCAAAACTATTCTATTTATAATTTTCAGTTTTAAAATATATTAAATATTGAAAATAAGTTGGATGCAAATTAAATCGATAAAATTTTAATTTCAATCCTTTTCACTAACTTTAACATATTATAGAGTATCTTCTAATTCGGACCCAATTGAAAAAATAACGTGCGAAACAATTAGAAGAGCTGAAAATTGAGAATCAAATTTGTTTCACTTTCACATAGCCACCACAACCAAAATTTATTAAAACGGTGGTCATGGATGACAAGATATATCTTAAACTAATATTATTTTTTCTTTATACATTATTTTCGTTTAGATATTATTTTATGCAGCTGGATAAAATTTAATACACTATATGGAGCTATTGCGTGGCACATATCTAATCTCTTTATTGCTTTTAATTTTAATCTGAATATATATATATATATATATATATATATATATATATATATATATATATATATATATATATATATATATAAGTAGGTGCTAATATTCTAAACTATTTTTTTTAATTTGTGATACATTTTATAATAATATTCTTTTATTCATATATATTATTGCAGTACTACCGTTAAGAGGGAGTTGTCGAATGTATAAGCACTAAGAAAAAAATAACCTTATCTTGCGTGGATTTAGACAATCCCGATTGAGTCTTTGTTTCTTAATGTTAATATTTTATTTCATTTCTAAAATTTTATATTTCATAACTGCAGTTAAAATGGAATTTTTATGTGTTTAATGCAAAACGTAAAAGGATTATTTATATAAGGTCCTCACTAAGGTAGTTAAAATAAAACTAAATAAAAAAATATATAAATAAAAATGTACATAAATTTAAAAATGCGTAAACTATATATATATTTCCAAATTTACATTTTCCAATATAATAAAATTGAAATAATGATTTCTAAAACAAGGTTAGGCACGTATCTTTACAAATAATAATTATTTAGTCTAATCATATTTATATTTTTCTTATCCTTATTTAAAATACATAAATATGTTTTGATAAAGAATTTTTACAAACGCAGCAGAAATTTTTGTGGCGATAGAGACAAGATAGGACTAAAATAGCTTGGATAAAGTGGAAAAAAAATATGTAAGAGTAGAGAAAGTGGAGTTTGGATATTAAGGATATTCTTAGTTTTAATAAGCTTCTCCTAAGAAATTGGAAGTGGAAGTTAAGTAAGGAGTTTGGAACGATTATTGGGTTAGAGAAACCCCTTTAAAAGAAGCTTTCCCAAAATTATATGATAGAAGGGAGCTCCTTAGTGCTTTGTCTCTCTTGCAACTCTACATGATGATGTAGAGCATGGATGAAGCTTTGCATCGAAACACAAAAGAACTGTGGAAGTGATAGAGTATGGAAGAAGTTTACGATGGAAGCTTCAAGGCAAGGATGACCTAGGGATGAAGGTGTTCTTGGACGAGTTTGGATCAACCACCAAGAGTTCTTCAAGGCTTTCTTAGAGAAGAAAACTCAAAGAGGGGCTTGACAATGAGTTGAAAAATGTGCAGAATTTCATTATCCAAATCAAGCTTGAATTACAAGGTGTTTACACATGTATTTATAGGAAAAGAAGAGAAGGAGAAGCTTGCACTAGAAGCTTAACTAACATATGAAGTAAGCAACCCTAACCTAACCCTAACCCTAACATGTGAAGCGTGTGGAGTAAGTCTTGTAACCCTAGACGTCTCACTCCTCAATGAAATGGCATGATGACATGTGGCACCTTCTAGAAGGAAACGTCTTTAAAGGAACTAATCCTAACCGTAGGTGTTTTCTAACCCTAATGCACCTAGGGTTTATTTTTACAGAAAATTTCTTCAAACTATTTTTACAAATTACAAATGTTCACAAAGGCTCAAGATTATCAGCATCTTAATGTGCACTGGTGCCTCTAACTCCTCATGAGCTTCAATGTGTCTAGCCATGGATCTAGTAATTGGGCCTTGTTTGGGCCTTCTTCTATCAATATATGCCAATTCAAATCAAAAGGGTCTTAAATTAGAAGAGTTTGGAAGTAAAAGCTAAGTTAGAGAATGACTTGGTTTGATTCGGAAAAACCCATTTTAAAGGAATTTTTACTATGCATTCACTGATGTATAAACAATTTTGATGACGATCAGTGGGTGTAGGATGAGAGAAATGAAAAGGAGTATGCAATGAAATATGCATATAACAAGTTAATGGATGATCACTAGTGAAAATGAGGAAATGTTACAAACCTATGGAATGCTGGGAAAATCAATAGGGGAAACACTGTGGAGACAAACAAGAATGAGACAAGAGCCAAACCCACACAAGGGAATGACACCACCTTCAACCCAAAATCTTAAGGTATTGGGTTTGTGGGTCTTCTTTCATATATGTTGCTCAACTTTATCATTTTTACTCAATGTGGAACTTAAACTCACACTTGGATACCTAACAATCTCTCCCTCAAGTGAGAGTCCCTCTTTCACATTTGTACACTCCCCCTCGAGCAAAAACATTTTCAAACACGGGTATCTCACTCATAAACGACCCTCACTTGTATCACCGTTTACACACTTAAACGAGATACACTTGCCTAAAACCTCTGTCAAGAAGACTTTTGATAGAGGGATCAAACTATACTCATCTGAGCCGATCACTACCACAAACCATCGACTCTAATACCACTTGCCCAGAAAATCAAGGGGGAAACACTAGGAAGACAAACAAAAATGAGACAAGAGCCAGATTCACACAAGGAAATGACATCACCTTCAACCTAATACCTTAAGGCATTGAGTTTGTGGGTCTTCTTTCTTATATGTTGCTCAAGTTTCTCATTTCTACTCAATCTAGAACTTAGACTCACACTTAGATACCTAACAATATGTTGATGGAGTCAGGCAATGCATTAAGATTCACCTTTATCAAAACAACATGGAAACACCCTAAACACAATCAATCAATCCAAACAAAAACAAATGTGCAGTCGAAAACAGAAGAATAAACCAACACCAATAATTAACGTGGAAAAAACTTCTCAATAAAGATTAAAAAACCCACGAGATGGTAAATAAAGGTACAATGAATCTCACAAAAATCAATAACAAAGCATATCAATATAACTCTTCTTAATCTTCAAATGGTCACAAACAATGACCCAAAATATCAACAAATTTAAATTTAACAAAGAAGAGTTCAAAAATCTCGTCACTAGAATAATTGTCACTGTTCACGAATTTTCTAGAAACAAAATAGAGCTTCGATCTCAAATCCAATCATCAAAAACAACATAATGTGGGTATTAAAACTCTAGTAAAAATTTCAGAGCAATTTGAGAAGATTTCACTGTTGGATTTCTGAAACAAATGAGAATGACGATAACAAGAACTTTCTACAAACAACAACTATTCACAAAATTCCTAACACTTCTACATACCTTCCGTAGAAAATTGCACCGTTCAGATTGAAGAAATATGAGTGAGAAATCTTCAATACAAATTGCATCTCGATCAGACAGGGTTTCATCGTTGGATCTTCAAAAAGATCAACACAGGTTGTTGTAGGAAGTAGTTGCGAATTGTGTTAGTCTCTCTCTCTCTTTTCTTGAAAGTAGTTGTTCTCACACTTCTCCACACACACTAATTCTCTCATAGTTGCACACATGGTTGTACATATGGTTGCACACCATTAGGGTTAGCCTTTTACCTTAATTATAATGTGGATGCATTATATTGGGCTTGTCATATGTCATGGGCACACAAAAAAATAATGGGTTTGGACCTCACAAGGAGAGAACCAACCCAACAAATCTCCCCCTTCTTGACTAGGTTGATGCACTCACAAATGTAGTGATAGGCAACATGTTTCATGCTTTTCCTAAGCAATGTCTCTGTCATCATATCAGCACTATTATCATCAACATGCCAAATGACATATTTCTAATTTCCTTGAAGGTAGGTGACTCTTGAAAGACACTCTATTTCGCTTCTCCCCATATACTCAGAAACCAAAATATCTAAATGAGACAATGTACCCTGTTACTTTCTTCTCATTTCTTAAATAAAAACACTACTCTTGGCAAGGTCCATAGAGATGACACCATTAGGAGCAGAATTAGACAATGAAGTTCTGAGAATTTTCCATGAATTTGGTAAGGAGCCAAGAAGTAATAGTCCTTGAATTTCTTCATCAAGGTTGATCCCATAGCAAAGAACTGATTCATAATTCCTTGAAAGTTCTTCAAGTGATTTGTCATTGATGTCCCATCAATATATTTCAAAGTTAACAGTTGCTTTATAAAAAACATCTTGTTATTCCCAGTTTTTCTAGCATGTAACTGTTCAAGCTTAGTCTACCGAGCCCGAGCATTTGTGTCCTCAATAATATGGTTCAACATATTAAAGTCAACCCACACTCTAATATATCCACAGATCTGTCTATGTAAGAGATCTCATTCTCCATCACTTATATTACTAGGCATCTCACTACGAAAAGCAGGTTTATAATTTTTTTTTCATAAAAGACAAATCTTCCATTTTCGCGTTCCAAATATTATAATTGGAGTCATTCAGAGTAACCATTCTACTAGTGTTAGTTTCCATTGTTCACCAATCCACAAGCCCCAAACCGAGGAGCTCTGATACCAGTTGATGGAGTCAGGCAACGAAAACAATAAGATTTCCACTTTTATCAGAATAATATGGAAATGTCACTAGTAGAAAAAATAGACTTCACGACAGGATATCACTGCGGTTAACAGGAAACTGCAATAAAAAGAAGCACAGTGACATTTTTTAAATTAAGTACAACGATACCATCGCGGTTGGTGCTAGAACCGCGGAGGTAAGGCACACAAATTGAAAAAAAATTACAACAGGGAGATACCACCATGGTTGTTTCTAGAACTGCGGTGGTAGGCACAAAATTTAAATTTTAAATTGTATCTGCAGAGAGATACCACCGTAGTTGGAGCCAGGTGGTATGTGGATATGACCGCGGTTGTACCTAGGAATCGCTGTCGTATCCCCTGATTTAGTTAACCTGACAAAAAAAAAGGCTTTCTCGTATTCACAGAGGGAGAAGAGGTTGGTTCCATTCTACTTTGCAACTCATGAATCAGAAGAATTATCACCAAACGTGAAGCGGTTGTTCCTGTGGAGGAGAGGAGGCCTTGAGTCCTGAAGTTCTAGTTTTGTGGAAGTCCTTTATAACTTTAATCAGGAACCGCACTTTCTTTGCGCCCTAACTACTCCCACCCGTCATAAGAGAATAAAGCATTGGCATCACCGACGGGTCATTTGCCAGAACCGCCACCACCTCCGCCCCAACATTGACGCAAAGCAACAACGAAATTGAAGTAGAGTGCTCTTTCCCCACGCGTGACATCACATAACGCAACATTCCTATAATCAAAGCCAATGCTAAACCTTCAAATATCACACGCGCCCAAGAGTGATTAAGAGATTCTCACCAAACAAACCTTCCCTTTTCTCCTTCAAACTTTTTGCGCATCTCACTTCCCTGTTCTTGGTCTTAACCACCTAATCCCATTTTAGGTTTCTCAGATACAGGCTCAGATGCAGGCTTAGAGCTAAACCTCCCTCTCCCTGAACTTCTTGGGCCGAAGCCCGTGGCAATGAAGCAAGTGGGTGGGGCTCCGAAGCCCCCCAAGCTGTACTGCGGGGTGAGGCAGAGGCATTGGGGAAAGTGGGTGGCGGAGATACCATCGCGGTGGTAGCTTCAGTACTTTTTATCGCGGTTAGATCTACCGCGGTTTCAGAGCCACGATTGTAAGCCTTGTAGAACCGCGATTAAATGTGTTTTTTCTACTAGTGTGTCCTGAACGTAATCAATCATTCCAAACAAAAAATAATATGCAGTCGAAAACAAAATAATAAACCAACATCAATAATTAATATGAAAAATGCCTCTCAGTAGAGATTAAAAAACTCATGGGATGGTAAATACTCCAACAATACCAAAACAAAGGTATAATGAGTCTCACAAAAATCAATCACAAAACATATCAATATAACTCTTCTTAATCATCAAAGGTCACCAACAATGGCCCAAAATATCAACAATTTTAAATTTAACAAAGAAGAGTTCAGGAATCTCGTCACCAGAAAAAATGTGTCTGTTCATGAATTTTCTGGAAATAAAAGAGAGCTCCGATATCAAATCTGACCGTCAAAAACAATAAACTATGAGTAATAAAATGTTAGTAAAAATTTCAGAGATATTGGAGACAATTTCACCGTTGGATTGCCGAAACAACCGAGATTGACGGTAGCAATAACTTTTTGTGGACAACAGCTCTTCACAAAATTCCTAATGCTTCTACAGACCTCCCGTAGACAATCTCACCATCCAGATTGAAGAATATATGAGTGAGGAATCTTTAATAAACATTGCAGCTTGATCAAAAAATGTTTTATAGTTGGATCTTCAAAACAACGAACACAAGTTGTTGTAGGAAGTAGCTGAAAATTGTGTTTGTCTCTCTCTCTTTTCTTCAAAGTAGGTGTTCACACAACAATGCTCTCACGGTTGCACACACTTAGGGTTAGCCTTTTACCTTAATTATAATGTGGATGCATTATATTGGGCCTGTTATGTGTCATGGACACAAAAAAAAAGTAATGGTTTGGGTCTCACAAGGAGAGAACCAACCCAACATGGAAAGCTAAAGTCTTACCCTCCTCTCAGTTGTGTGCTTAGAGAGTAATCCATAATAGGCTTCCAACTAGAGACAATCTTCTAAAAATTTGAATCTGAATTGAAAATTCTTTATGTGTCATGTGTAACTTTAGAGATGAAAGTGTGAGTAATTTATTTTTCACATGCCCAAAAATTAGTGTCATTTGAAATTTATACAATAAATGGTTAGGTGTGCAATCTATGTATCATAAGTTGACCAGAGATCACTTTTTAGGATTCCGATTGACTGAGGTTATTGAGAAAGGTAATTATGTGTGGAGTACAATGTGGATAATAATTATATGATATATGGAAGCATTGGATGATAATTACACTGCAACAAAAATTAATTTTAGTTCGGGTTATATTTAGCGTTTCCGGTGGTTTTAACCCCCCATTAAGTGTGTTATTCACGGTTTTTCTTTCCCCTAGTACGTCCAGGGTCGTTATTACCAGCGGTTTTCAAAACCTCGCTACTGTCAAGGGTCTCCAAAACCCTACTACTGTCAAGGATTTCGAAAACCCCTGTTACTGCCACGGGTTTCCAAAACCCCTGCTACTGCCACGGGTTTCCAAACCCCTATTACTACTGCCAGGGGTTTCCAAAACCCCTACTACTTTCAGCAAATTTTAAACCTCCAATACAACCAGCAATTCTTAAGACCGTTAATTTCATTTGTTATTTTTATTAATACGTTATATTTTCTGTAATATTATATATAAATCCTAAATCAATTGAAAATGATAAAAAAAGGCAAAGATTTTAAGATTTTGATATGTATAATTGAGTGTAAACTTAACATTGAAAACTTAACAACAACACAACTCTATTGTAGGGGTGTAAACTTAACATTGTACAATAACTCTACAACAAAAAACAAGAAGATAGACACCAAGAGTTATGCTCAGGTTCGCATCCAATTGGTCGTGACAAATACACATACATTATATATAAAAACACCGACCAAAAATGATAATAGAATCTTTATTAAATTGATGTTATAGAGTAACCATTATATGCTTCAGGACACATAATCTGTTGCCATGTACATCTATGCATTGTACAACCATTGGGACCAAGTCTTTGTCACTTGTCAAAAATCATCACCATCACTACTTTTGGAACACTTCTTGTTATGTGCAACTTAATCTAGTACACACTTTAGCTAATTAGTTTAAAAGGAAATTATGAATAGATTAAACATGCTTTCATCTCTATAAAGATGCTAATACCTATAAAAGATTCAGTTTAATTTGTTCACTGATATTTTACAACTATTTCAAATTTCTGGTATTATCAGAGACATGTTAAACGCTAAGATGGCATTTACGTTATGAAATCCTCTTAGTACTTGGCCCATAACATAACTTTTCCAATGAAAAGAGGTGGAATTTCTCTAGCTTGAATGTACATTCATGATTTATAATCAACTCTATTGTGTTACATATAAATAAAAACTAAAAAAACACTATCCTCTTAAAAAGTAATTTGCAGAATATAACCAAATTATGGTTAGGTTAATAATTTATAAGATTATGAAAGATGAAACAATTAGGAACCATTCAATATTTAAAACTAAAAGTGAAAGTTAAAAAAAATTTCGGAGTGCTAATTGATTTTTTTATTTACTTTTAACCTTAGTAATTAACCATTGACCTGTACACATAGTAAATGCAATGATAAACATGAAAAAAACTTTACTAAAACTCTAAATTTGTATTAACTTTCTAACTTGTTGGTATCTAGTTTACATTTTGTAAAGTTGGAAAGTATATCGTCAGTTATTCAACCAAAATTAGATAAGTGAGCATATGTGTTTACTTCAGTATTTCGTCTAAAATTACAGACTAAAAAGTAGGAAGTTCTAAAGTAAGTAATAGAAGTTATTAATTAAAAAAGTTATAAAACACATATAAATTTACATACTTCAGTATAAAAATTTATTGACTTCAAATTTTCAATTTGTAACTTCTATTACTCAAGTTTGTAATATTTGATCTTCACTCTAAAAAGGATAATAGTGTACATCTTTTACTATTAAATTTTTAACAAATGATATTAAGTCGGTCGTACATTACTCCCTTTTTAGAGTGAGTGCCAAAGTGAACCATCAAAGTAAAAAAGAATTCAGTGCCAACAAAATAAGCAGTAAGGAGTTACCATATTTTCCTTGCCTCAACCATCACAACCCCGTTGTCCACACCATCCACTGCTTCATCGTCGTTACGAAATGTTTCAACCTATGAAGCCCGGATACGAACACGGACACATAAACGATATCGACACAGACATGTAGATACGGCTAAATTGAAAATTAACGGACATGGAGACATGACAATATATATATATATATATATATATATATATATATATATATATATGACTAAATTAATTTTTTAGAATCAAGTTAGACTTTAATTTATTTTCTAAGATAATGTATGAATTTATTCTAATAAAATTTGTTCGGCGAACATCCACATCTACTAAAAGTATGATCAAATCAAGTGTTAGTTTCCATGCTTCAGAAAATCAGTTGAATTTCATTCTTTTTATATTGGAATTTTGAATGTTGTGATTGGTCTAAGGACTAACTAAGGTTGAATTTGGAGACTTTTAGTTCTATCTTCCAGTGACGTGGTCTAATGGGAAGAAACATGGACTAAGTCTGGAACAACTGTCGTTATTGTGGAGCAAGAAACCTACAACATTTGCAAGGATAGAATCAAAGGTGAGATAATTGTACTTTCCTTATTTGCCTCTCACTTTAGATATACTCTAAAAAAATTATTACAATCTTCTTATCTAAAATAAATTTTTGGTTGTGTAATTTTCTTTTCTGAAAAGCCACATTATAAGGCACTTAAAAGTTTTACTCGTGAGATTGTAAAGTCAACACATATGTTGAGAAATATTCAGTTCAAATATGACTAAATTTTCATTTATGTTTTAGGGGTCCATTACTGTTGGAAACCATGCTGATATTGTAGTTTGGAAACCAGAGAGAGTTTGAGCTTAATGAACATTATCTTGTTTTCCTTAATTGGTCAAATATGCCAATTAAATTTTTCATATTTCACATCATGCGAGGGCCAAATCCACACAATAATCAAAATAATATATTATTTTAATTTTAAGCGTTCTGACTAATGTGAGGGCCAAACTCACGCAACCTTCAAGATAAATTATTTATTTTATTATAAGCATGGGTCAGGCCCCTACAAATTCCAACTAATAAAATATTTAATAATTTACGTGTGCGAGGGTCGATCCCACACAACCCTCATGATTGTATTTTACGCGTGGATCTGGACCCCCGCAAGCTTCTGCTACTTTTGCATGAGTCTGGCCCACGCACGATGTATTATATTTAATTAAGCGTAAGGTTGCGTGGGTGTAGCCCACGTAAGATAGCCTCCTCTCGGATTTTTGGTGCTTTGCATGGGCTTTGGCCTACACTATTTAAGTGTTTTCCTGTAATGTTCCGATAGTGATTATGAGTTCTATATGTACTCTTGAGACTTGAGTTACATTCTCTTTTTCACTGAAGTAGAACACATGGAATGATTTTACGGGTTTTTGTTATAAGTAAATATATATATATTTTTTTTTTTGTAGTGATAACTAAAAAGTCCAAAACTGCATTGTGTGAATTGATAAATGGTAGTAAAAAAAAAATTAAAACAAATTTGTCATGAATAAGCAATGTCGTATTTAATGTTTAGTTTATATTAATAGTTAGCTCGTTTTTTTTATTACTAGTTAGTTTAGTTTTAAATAGTAGTTATAATAAATTTAGTTTTTTATTTAATTTTTGTATTTAAACATTGATGTACTTAAGTATATTGTTTGATAAATTTTGGTATACTTATTATATATATATATATATATATATATATATATATATATATATATTAAAATTTATTTATATATATATATATATATATATATATATATATGTATATATTAAAATTTAATTACATATAAACCAAAAATGTATATTAAAAAGAATACGCTATGTGAATTATATCTAAATTGATGTAGTATGTGGACCACTTTAAATCAATTAATGTGATAATTGATATAGAAGGTCTCTCAATGCAATAACGAACACCTTTATTAGCATTCGGGCTTCAGTTTAGAATATATTAGATCAATTAGTATCATCAATATTATTTTCTATATCTAATGGACGTAGAAAATATTCTATCTATAATCAATGGAAAATGTCCTTTTTTTATACTATTAAGTTGAGTAGTATGATGGATATAAAATATTCTTACTAAAAATTGAATGTCTTTGGGTCCTGCAGGAGGTGGGATCTCTAATATTTTAAGTTACACGTGTATAATGTTCCCCACCTTAACATTGAGAATGAGTTTAATGTAAGTTATCTCATTTCTAGACTCTTAATTTTATAATATAAAAAGGTATATTTTTAGAGATAACACAATTCGAATTGCTGAAATTGGAGAACAAGTTTTAGGCTTTTATTTCTTATTTGTAATTTAAGTAATTTTATTAATAATAATCGATTTCAGCTCTAAAATATAATATCATTAATTAAATAGTATAATTAATTGAAAGCTAATGTGTCCATCCATATTTTTTTTATATAAATGATCTAATAGTAAGTAACAAATTGAGAGACTTTTTTTTACCTAATTCGAAATATTATTATTGTCCAATCACTTATATTCCATAATAATACATATCATTTTGTCACCTTTTTTTTTCCAGTGCATCCAATTGGTACACTAACTTGTTAATGTTTGAACCAAATACAGAGCATTCAACCCCTCTAAATCTCATAATAATAATAATAATAATAATAATAATAATAATAATAATAATAATAATAATAATAATAATAATAATAATAATAATAATAATAATAATAATAATAATAATAATAATAATAATAATAATAATAATAATA
>Ga0209489_109254_pt1 | contig 12448 bp, 7 predicted proteins | sample SiratrowhiteBW_FD_187527 | JGI IMG/M metagenome (GOLD analysis project Ga0209489, IMG submission 187527) | Root nodule microbial communities of legume samples collected from California, USA - Siratro white BW (SPAdes) (version 2) | ecosystem: Host-associated > Plants > Roots > Nodule | place: USA... | reverse complement strand
AAAAAAAAAAAAAAAATACATAACGATCTAGAAAGTAAGGAGTATTTAATCCGTCTTCATAAATAAAAAATAACCTGAAACAATCACACTAACATGATATTACTGTAAATTAATAAAAATAGATTACTATAAAAAATTATTAATTGAAATACAGAGTGTATTCTATATTTTACTTATATTTAAATTTAATTATTGATATAATTATTATTATTTTAATATTAATATGTATTTCAATTTTCTTTAAAATGACAACAGCCATTTAAAATCCAATAACATGTATGCTAATTAATTTCTTGGAAGGATCTTAGTAGGTTGAATAAAAAATAAGCCTTTACTTTAGTCGCTGAACTTTTAAATTCCTTAATTTCTAACTTAACAAATGATTACCTTAGTGTTAGACAATTCTAATATTTGTTTCAGCTAAAATGTTCCATACAAATTGAAATAAAAAAATCTCTAAAATAAGATGTAGATAGATGACAACAGAGAAATTAAAAATTACCACCATAAAATTAAAAAATTTACTTAGAAAAATTAAAGTAATCCAAACATGCAACAAATTCGGTAACTCCCCATCAAAGTATAACTTCTATTAACACAACTAAGATATTATCATCATTTTACAACCATTACAATAGATCAACTATATTTTTATTATTATTAGTAGTAAGAATAACATTAACAATATTAAAAACAATATTAATAATAATATTTAATATTATATTCAATATTATTAATAATAATAATAACAACATTAGTAAAATAATAATAATATTAATGACAACATTAAGAATAGTATTAATAATAATATTATTATTATGATTATTATTAGTAGTAGTAAGAATAACATTAATAATATTAAAAACGACATTAATAATATTTAATATTATATTCAATATTATTATTAATAATAATAATATTAAAAATATTAATAAAATAATAATATTAGTATTATAAATAATAAAACTAATTTTAATATTAATTCAATCATCTTATATTAATTTTAACTATTAATCATAGTTGTTAGAATAAATGTTACAAATAATGAAAAATAATGGTTTGACAACCTTAATAACCTAATTTTAAAGATATTACAGTCATTATAAAAATATAATTTTGTATTTATAAAGAAAGAGAGACAATGAAAAATAAAATAATGATTGAAGTGGCTGTAAAACAAAAATATTATTTTAAGAATTAAAAATTAAAAATAATATATTAAAAAGAAATAAAAAATAAAAGTGTATTAGTGGCTTAAAAAATTCTCTTGGGAAAACATTAAAATTCTTCTCTAATTGTATATTGTATAAACTCGTATGATAATTAGAAAACACTTGATAGGAGTGAAATTTTAATCAAATTTTTTCTAGTTTACTATTTTTAAAAGGGTAAGGGGTCAAGCCCCACGGATATACCAACGTGGACCCGTCTCTGTGTATATCTTATAACATTAATAAAAAAAAATTATTATATTATAAATATAAAAATATATATATATATATATATATATATATATATATATATATATATATGATATATTTTGTAAGTCAAGTTGTTAATCTTTTGAATAATTTCCAAATTTCAAGATTTAATAAATACTCTTAAATTTAAATATATTTTAATCAAAATAAGAGAGAACGTTAATAAAATGTTTAATCTTTATACGATGTATTAATCTTTATAAAATTAATTAAATAAAATGGATTAGTAGTATCTGTTAAGAAAATGAAAACATTTTTAAAAAAATAAGGTTTTTAGGATATGAAATATACTAAGGTACCGTTACCTCTATACAAAGATTTTTAGAATTTGCAGATAAATTTTCTAACGACGTAAAAGAAAAATAATAATTGTAAAGATTTTTAGTTGTGTAAATTATATAGCAGATTTTATTTTTAATATTAGAATAATATGTGTACTATTATATCTAAGACTTAGAAAAGATTCATCACCACCATGGAATACGGAAATGACATCAGCCATCATACAAATTAAAAGATTAGTAAAAAAATTATATGTTTAGATAGTCCAATTCGTCATCTTTCCATATAGTTAAAACAGATGCATCAGAATTAAGAAATGGAAGAATCTTAAAATACCAAATTTCTCATAATTCAAACAAACAAATTGTTAAATATCATTCTGAAAGAATTTAGCATGTATCACAACAAAAATATTCTACCATAAAAAAAACGTTATTTTAATAGTTTTATGTTTACAAAAATTTCAAGACAATATATTTAATAAAAAGTTTTTAATAAGAACAGATTGCAAAGCTGCACCAAGTGTTTTGATAATAGATGTTTAAAATTTATTTTCAAAGCATATTTTGCGAGATAGCAAGCATTACTATCATGTTTTGTTTTTGACATAGAACATATAAAAAGTGAAAAAAAAATGTCTTTCATACTTTTTAAGGAGAGAATTTTTACAAGCATCATCATGAGTGGTCAAACAGTATTAAAAGATCATTAGAGTTCTCCACTGGAATCAAATAAAGTTTTGAGTTTCTTAAATATTGGTAAAGGTCATCAAGACTCATCTTGATTACTTTTAAAATCCCAAATACTTCATAAACATTCAACCATAGTAGAAGTTGTAAAAAATTCATACCAAACCCATTAGTTTCCACATATAGGTACAAAAAGATAAAATAAAAATATGGTTACAAAACAACAAAATACAAATTAATAAAAGTCAAGTTAAATAACGAATCAACTTATTTCTATCAGAAAAATAAAAAAGTAATAATTTTCCTTCCATATACCAACTAAAAAAAAGAATTTGGACATTACATATAACCACCTCCATAATTTAAGATAGTTCAAAAATAAAATCATCATTGTCCAATCCATAAAGAGAAGATTTGTATTAAAAATGAAAAGAAATTTCAAATAAATCTCATAATATTTGAAAACAAGTTTCTCGGCTATAAAGTCATATCATTAAAAAGAAATTATCTAAATGTAATTATTAGTATAAAATTATCAACATGTAAATTAAAAAAAAAAAGTGGTCTACTTTTATAATTTGTCTCGTAGTATGAATGTTTGCCTATATAAAAGAAGCTTTTCCTTCATCCGAGGCAGAGCTTAATTATTTGTATGTCTCGAAACCACTTTTCTGAATAAACTCTTTTGGAGATGTTTTCAACATTCTCTCTTTCTTTTCTAAGTTTCCATACTATCATTGTTTAATAATAATGATGATAAATTGTTGTATTTGCTGTGTTAATTAACTTGCAGTGTAAATGCTTGCAGTGTAAATGCATGTGTAACATCCAACAATTTAAATAATAAGATTAAAAAGATAAATACATAGATTCTTTTTTCCTATGAGTGTTTAAAGTATTCTTTTTGCATTATAAATAATAGGGGATAATTTTATACGATCATGGTTAGGTGTTTTAAACCTAAAAACTTAAAGAATTCACACTCTTCCACTTGACAATGGAAGAAAATAAAAGCAAAAGAAGAAAACAAATGAAAGATTTATCTAGTGTACTATTTGGATTTGATAATTGTAAGTAAAAAACAAATTGAAAAAGAAACTCATTAAAAATTATGAGTTGTGTTTTCTTTAAAAATAAAAAGAGAAGGATTTTACCAAAGTAGCTTTTTGAGATAATAATTTTTATTCTCGTAAAATATAACATAGCTATCTCTTTTCATATAAAAAAAAACATTTTAAAATTTAAGGAGTCATTTTTCCTAAAAATAAAAAAAAATACAAAACAAACCAGAAAGTTAGGAGTATTTAATCTGTCTTCATAAATAAATAAAAAGTGACCTGAAGCAATCACACTAGCATGATATTACAGTAAATTAAAAAAAATAGATCACTATAAAAAATTATTAATTAAAATACAGAGGGTATTAACATTTTTTATAGTATTATTTTTTTGGATTTAAATTTAATTATAATAATTATTATTATTATTTTAATAAATACCTATTTCAAATTTCTTTAAAATGACAACAGCCATTTAGAATTTAATAACATATATGTTAATCAATATTATTTTAATATTAATATGTATTCCGCGTGAAAATGTTCTAAAAATGTGTGATGCATTGATTGTGTGATACAAGGAATGCTATAAAAAGCAAACACCATGAGGAATTCTTCACCATCTCCCTCTGCAACATTGTTCTTGGTTGAAACCCTAAAATGAGTTCTTCAACACTATGTTCCTTGTTAGTCACTCTTTGCTTGATCCTCCTTTTTCAATCTCCTTCGCCAACAAAGGCTAGTAGATCTCACGTTCATCACAGGCTACTTGGTGTTGGTCATGACCTAATTGACCAAGTTTGCAATGAAGTCACAAATTACTATAGCTTGTGCCAGAAAGCCTTGAGAGAAGATCCTGAAATTGTCCATGCCAAAAACTTTACTGAACTTTCAGTGGCAATCCTGAAACTGGGGTTGAATAGAGGAGCAGAAGGGCAGATTTTTCTGAGGGGGTTGGCCAACGAAATACATGTTCCAGCCATTGAAGACTGTGCAACCATTTACTATGATGCGGTGATAAGAGCGTTCAAGGCTTCCCTTGGTTTGATGAAATCTGATCTGATAAGTGCAAACTATGAAGCCAAAATTGCTGGTGATGGAGCTAATTACTGTGACCAAGCCTCGGCTGCTGTACATATTCGTAACCCTAAGATTTTTTATCTTAATCGTCAAATAACGATGCTTAGCTTTTCGGCATTTTCTGCTATTGTGAAAATTGGTAAACAGTAATTTGCTGTGTTAATTAATTTGCAGTGTAGGTGGATGTGTAACATCCAACAATTTGAATAATGAGATTAATATGATGAATACATAGAATGTTTGTTTTTTTTTCTATGTGTGTTTAGAATGTTCTTTTTGCATTACAAATGTTGTAGTGACAATTTTATAAGATTATAAGAAAAAAAAAAAGCAAAAGAATAAAATAAATGAAAGATTGATCTAGTACTGTTTGGATTTGGTAATTGTAAATAGAAAACACGTTGAAAAGGAAACTCATTAAAAATTATTAGCTGTGTTTTTTTTTTAAAAAAGCAGAGAAGGATTTTATCAAAATAAGTAGTTATTTTAGATAATAATTTTTCTTCCCATAAAATATAAGATAGCTATCTCTTCTCATATGAAAGATAAATAAATTTAACGGGTCAATTTTACTAAAAAAAAAAATGCATAACGATCTACAAAGTAAGGAGTATTTAATCTGTCTTCATAAATAAAAAAATAACCTGAAACAATCATACTAACATGATATTAATGTAAATTAATAAAAATAGATTACTATAAAAAATTATTAATTGAAATACAGAGTGTACTCGCATTTTTATCCTATACTTTACTTATATTTAAATTTAATTATTGATATAATTATTATTATTTTAATATTAATATGTATTTCAATTTTCTTTAAAATGACAACAGCCATTTAAAATCTAATATCATGTATGCTAATTAATTTATTGGAAGGATCTTAGTAGGTTGAATAAAAAATAAGCCTTTACTTTAGTCGCTGAACTTTTAAATTCCTTAATTTCTAACTTAACAAATGATTAGTGTTAGACAATTCTAATATTTGTTTCAGCTAAAATGTTCCATACAAATTGAAATAAAAAAATCTCTGAAATAAGATGTAGATAGATGACAACAGAGAAATTAAAAATTACCACCATAAAATTAAAAAAGCCAGTTAGAAAAATTAAAGTAATCCAAACATGCAACAAATTCAGTAACTCCCCATCAAAGTAGAACTTCTATTAACACAACTAAGATATTATCATCATTTTACAACCATTACAAATAGATCAACTATATTTTTATTATTAGTAGTAGTAATAAGAATAACATTAATAATATTAAAACAATATTAATAATAATATTTAATATTATATTCAATATTAATAATAATATTAATAACAACATTAATAAAAATAATAATAATATTAATGACAACATTAAGAATAGTATTAATAATAATATTATTATTATGATTATTATTAGTAGTAGTAAGAATAACATTAATAATATTAAAAACAACATTAATAATAATATTTAATATTATATTCAATATTAATAATAATAATAATAATAACAATATTAATAAAAAAATAATAATATTAATGACAACATTAAGAATAGTATTAATAATAATATTATTATTATGATTATTATTAGTAGTAGTAAGAATAACATTAATAATATGAAAAACAACATTAATAATAATATTTAATATTATATTCAATATTATTAATAATATTATTAAAAATATTAATAGAATATTAATATTATTATTATTATTAATAAAACTAATTTTAATATTAATTTAATCATCTTATATTAATTTTAACTATTAATTATAGTTGTTAGAATAAATGTTACAAATAATGAAAAATAATGGTTTTGACAACTTTAATAACCTAATTTTAAGGATATTACAGTCATTATAAAATATATAATTTTGTATTTATAAAGAAAGAGAGACAATGAAAAATAAAATAATGATTGAAGTGGCTGTAAAACAAAAATATTATTTTAAGAATTAAAAATTAAAAAATAATATATTAAAAAGAAATAAAAAAAATAAAAGTGTATTAGTGGCTTAAAAAATTCTCTTGGGAAGACATTAAAATTGTTCTCTAGTTGTATATTGTATAAACTCGTCTGATAATTAGAAAACACTTGATAGGAGTGAAATTTTAATCAGATTTTTTCTAGTTTACTATTTTTAAAAAGTTAAGGGGTCAAGCCCCACGGATATACCAACGTGGACCCATTTCTGTGTATATCTTATAACATTAATTAAAAAAATTACTATATCATTACCAATATAAAAATATATATATATATATATATATATATATATATATATATATATATGATATATTTTGTAAGTCAAGTTGTTAATCCTTTGAATAATGTTCAAATTACAAGATTTAATAAATACTCTTAAATTTTAAATATATTTTAATCAAAATAAGAGAGAACGTTAATAAAATGTTTAATCTTTAGACGATGTATTAATCTTTATAAAATTAATTAAATAAAATAGATTTGTAGTATTTGTTAAGAAAATGAAAACATTTCAAAAAAAATAAGGTTTTTAGGATATGAAACATACCAAGGTATCATTACCCCTATATAAAGGTTTTTAGAATTTGCAGATAAATTTTCTAACTATATAAAAAAAAATAACAATTACAAATATTTTTAAAATGTGTAAATTATATAGCAGATTTTATTCGTAATATTAGAATAATACGTGTACTATTATATCTAAGATTTAAAAAAGATTCCTCACCATGAAATACGGAAATGACATCAGCCATCATACAAATTAAAAGATTAGGAAAAAAATTGTCATGATGCTTAGGTAGTCCAATTCCTCTTATTCCATATTGTCAAAATGGATGCATCAAAACAACAAATTTCTCATGATTAAAAAAAATAAATTGTAAAATATCATTCTGAAATTTGGCATGCATCACAACGAAAGTATTCTAGCATAAAAAAGACGCTCTTTTAATAATTTTATGTTTACAAAAATTTCAAGACAACATATTTAATAAAAAGTTTTTAATAAGAACGGATTGCAAAGCTGTACCCAAGTATTTTGACAATAAATATTCAAAACTTGCTTTTAAAACATATTTTGTCATATAGCAAGTATTATTATCATGTTTTGATTTTGACATAAAACATATAAAAGGTGAAAAAAATTGCCTTCCATATTTTTTAAGGACAGAATTTTTACAAACATCATAATGATTGGTAAAACAATATCAAAAGATCATTGGAGTTCTCTACTAGGATCAAATAAAGCTTTGAGTTTCATAAATATTGGTAAAGGTTATCAAGACTCATCTTCATTACTTTTAAAACCCCAAGTACCTCATAAACATTCAACCATAGCAGAAGTTGTAAAAAATCAATACCAAACCTATTAGTTTCCACACACAGGTATATCCCATTACAATACACCAACATTCTTATAGGTTCAAAAGACTTTACTGTCAATACTTCCAAATTTGTCACTCTCCATAATCCTTCTACCATAAACTCTCAAACTATTCCCGCCTTCATAGAAAACTACATAAATAAACTAGAAGTGTTATCCATTATTATCCTTGAAAAAGAATGGATACAAAAACTCCAACCAAAACTATTGAATCCATATTTCTTTCGGAATTCCATTATCCACCCATAAATATCACCAAAACCCGTACCTTATAAGACATCCCTTCCACTAAAATATATACTAACGGTCATATATCATATTAAAAAATAAAAATATTACATGTCATAACCCTTCAAGAGTGGAACCAACCATTATATGAAAAAATATCATTTTCAACAAGTTTCAATCCTCAACATTACTCATATTATGATTACATAAATACTTGGAATCATATATATATATATATATATATATATTTCCTATAGAGATAAATCAAGTATATTCTTATTTTTAAGAATACTCAACATTTGTATCGGAATACAGATTGACCTCATTTGTAGCTTCCCAATCAATTACTTGAATAGTGGCGTGAAACTATATAATAACCTAACCATATGAAGGTGTGAAAATAAGATTATTATCAAGAAGAAACAGAATAAAGTAATAGAGATAATAGAGAAAATTCAACACAACATTAGTACACAAGGACAAAATAAAAATATGATTACAAAACAACAAAGTATAAATTCATAAAAGTCCATAAAAATTAAATAACGAGAATCAACTTATTTCTATCAGAAAAACAAAGAGTAATGATTATTCTTGCATATGACAGCTAAAAAAGAATTTGAGAAGACATTACATATAACCACTTCAATACTTAAGTCAACTCAAGATAATTCAAAAATAAAATCATCATTGTCCACTCCATATTAAAGATAAAAAAAAATCAAATAAATCTCATAATATTTGAAAACAAGTTTACCTGCCATAAAGTCATATCATTAAGAAAAATTATCTAAATGTAATTATTAGTATAAAATTGTCAACATGTAAACATTATATATTAAAAAAAAGAGTGGTCTACTTTTATAATTTGTCTCGTAGTATGAATGTTTGCCTATATAAAAGAAGCTTTTCCTTCATCCGAGGCAGAGCTTAATTATTTGTGTGTCTCAAAACCACTTCTTCTGAATAAACTCTCATGGAGATGATTTCAACATTCTCTCTTTCTTTTCTAAGTTTACATACTATCATTGTTTAATAATAATGATGATAAATTGTTGTATTTGTTGTGTTAATTAACTTGCTGTGTAGATGCATGTGTAACATCCAACAATTTAAATAATAAGATTAATAAGATGAATACATAGATTTTTTTTTCCTATGAGTGTTTAAAGTGTTCTTTTGCATTATAAATAGTAGGGGATAATTTTATATGATTATGGTCCAATAAGGTATTTTAAACCTAAAAACTTAAAGAATTCACACTCTTCCACTTGACAATGAAAGAAAATAAAAGCAAAAGAAGAAAATAAATGAAAGATTTATCTAGTGTATAATTTGGATTTGATAATTGTAAATAGAAAAAACATTGAAAAGAAAACTCATTAAAAATTATGAGCTGTGTTTTCTTTAAAAATTAAAAGAGAAGGATTTTACCAAAATAGTTATTTTAGATAATAATTTTTATTCTCGTAAAATATAAGATAGCTATCTCTTTTCATATGAAAAAAAAACATTTTAAAATTTAAGGAGTCATTTTTCCTACTAATAATAAAAAAATACAAAACGAACTAGAAAGTTAAGAGTATTTAATCTGTCTTCATAAATAAATAAAAAAAGACCTGAAGCAATCACACTAACATGATATTACAGTAAATTAATAAAAATAGATTACTATAAAAAAATTATTAATTAAAATACAGAAGATATTCACATTTAATTATTAATATAATAATTATTATTATTTTAATATTAATAAGTATTTCAAATTTCTTTAAAATGACAACGGCCATTTAGAATCTAATAAGATATATGCTAATCAATATTATTTTAATATTAATTGTAGTCCGGGTGAAAATGTTCTAAAAATGTGTGATGCATTGATTGTGTGATACAAGGAATGCTATAAAAAGCAAACACCATGAGGAATTCTTCACCATCTCCCTCTGCAACATTGTTCTTGGTTGAAACCCTAAAATGAGTTCTTCAACACTATGTTCCTTGTTAGTCATTCTTTGCTTGATCCTCCTTTTTCAATCTCCTTTGCCAACAAAGGCTAGTAGATCTCACGTTCATCACAGGCTACTTGGTGTTGGTCATTACCTAATTGACCAAGTTTGCCATGAAGTCATAGATTACTATAGCTTGTGCCAGAAAGCCTTGAGAGAAGATTCTGAAATTGTCCATGCCAAAAACTTTACTGAACTTTCAGTGGCAATCCTGAAACTGGGGTTGAAGAAGGGAGAAGAAGGGCAGATTTTTCTAAGGGAGTTGGCCAAGGAAAACCATATTCCAGCCATTGAAGACTGTGCAACCATTTACTATGATGCGGTGATAAGAGCGTTCAAGGCTTCCCTTAGTTTGATGAAATCTGATCTGATAAGTGCAAACTATGAAGCCAAAATTGCTGGTGATGGAACTAATTACTGTGACCAAGCCTTGTCTGCTGTACATATTCATAACCCTAAGATTTTTTATCTTAATCGTCAAATAACGATGCTTGGCTTTTCGGCATATTCTGCTATGGTGAAAATTGGTGAACAGTAGTTTGTTGTGTTAATTACCTTGCAGTGTAGAGGCATGTGTAACATCCAATAATTTGAATAATGAGATTAATAAGATTAGTATGATTATTATCATCATCGTCATCATTTTATGCTATTACCAAGATTAATAAACGGTAGTTTGCTGTCTTAATTAACTTGCAGTGTAGATAGATGTGTAATCTAATTGAATAATAAGATTAGTAAGAAGAATATATATATAGAATGTTTTTTTTTTTTGTTTAGAGTTTTCTTTTTGAATTACAAAGATAGTAAACTGACAATTTTATAAGATTATGGTTCAATAAAATATTTTAACCTAAAAACTTAAAAAATTTACATTCTCTCTTTCACTTAAATAAAAGTAAAAGAAGAAAATAAATGAAAGAGGAGAATAGAGAAAAGTCACCACCTCTCATAAAGATCTTTCCTTATAATAATGTGACAATGTGAATGTTATATTATATTGAATTTGTTTGATGATAAATACTAAGCCTTTTGGTTTATAAATTTGGCTTGATTTCATGGTGAATAAGTTTAAAAGATTAAAATGTCAAGAGATTATATATTTTACTTATTTATTGAGAATTGACCAATAATAATACTAGATAGAGTTTTCAACTTTTATCATCAAAGTTACAACATAAACTAGTTTTTTAATAATCATTTCAAATATTTTTATCTTTCCAATGTATTATTAAAAATATTTAAAAGCTTTTTTCAAGATTTGTTAAGACTGAAACAATTAATTATCAGATAGAAAGTCAAATTCTAACCTGCTTTTTGATACTGAAAACTATTGTAGGCATTGGAGAATTCAGATCACAAAACCAAATTCTGCAGTTCCCAAAAACAAATATAATTTAGAAAATAAAGTGTTTTGAGTCTATTTGACAATTTTTTTTCTCCAATATGTATATAAAAATGTCACCACCATCGAACATATTATAAGGTCGTACCTAAAATACCCAAATAACATTCATGACAGTTCATATCCTGACTTATAAATGCGCCTTAGCATACTAATTAGAACGTTAACATTTGTATACAGTTAACATTTGTATACAGAGCTTATGAGATCAAAGTGCTGCTAAGAAAACAACTTGTTGAAAAAGATATCCATGACTTTGATAGCTTTCTATGCCAAAACTTGTTACCTTATTTTCCTCCTTGATTTGAGAGACTAAAAGATTGTGCAGTGTGAAATTGAAAGCAAGCATTCAATTTATGAATAACAAAAGTCAAAATAGGGCATGGAAGTACTCAATCTAAGAATGATAATACCAAAGCCTGCACCCAATATCATCAGTTCCTTTACATTTTTCCAAAGTTTCTTTGTTTTTTTCTTCTTTTTATCATCCTTGACCTTGTACCTTCTCCTTGAATACAGATTGAACATTTATTGCCAGCTTAAAGAGATTATGAAAGAAAGAGAAAGTATCTTAACTACATTCCTTTATTATGTGTTACGCATCAACGTAATTACTGCTTATAGCATTCTTATGCTTCCACATAAATTGTTGTAATATATATATATATATATATATATATATATTAGTTTCTATGGTATGTCATTTTTATTCTTGTTTTGTTTTTCTTTTAGTTCTATAAATAGTTTGTCTTGTTTTTCGTTTGTTTTTTTTTTTATTTTTTCATTTACTTTAAGATTTTCTTTTTTTTTTTTTCTTTTTTTATTTTTTTTTATTTTTTTTTTTTTATTTTT
>Ga0209489_109253_pt1 | contig 12457 bp, 7 predicted proteins | sample SiratrowhiteBW_FD_187527 | JGI IMG/M metagenome (GOLD analysis project Ga0209489, IMG submission 187527) | Root nodule microbial communities of legume samples collected from California, USA - Siratro white BW (SPAdes) (version 2) | ecosystem: Host-associated > Plants > Roots > Nodule | place: USA... | reverse complement strand
TCTTTTTTTTTTTTTTTTTTCCTTTTTTTTGGGTTTTTTTCTTTTTTTTTTTTTTTTTTTTTTTTTTTTTTTTCCTTTTGTTTGGGTATTTCTCTTTCTAGTTATATTTATGTTGCTTTATCTTTTCTCTCTGATGGTGGGTCCACTTCTTTATTTAGATTTATTGATTATTGAATTGCAATTTTTTTTTTACAGCTAAGTCATGGCCCCAGGCAAGATGTTACCGTACACAGGCAACCGCAACAGCAACTGCAATTCCCCGGTGTGGCGCATCAACCACCGTTGATCTTGAATCAGACGGCGTTTGGACTCGCAGCGACTTCATCAGGAGTACCACCGGCGAGTAGTAACGATGTGGGCCCAGTTGGAATTCCCGATCTGAACTTACCAGTGGAGGAGTCCATGACTGTGGAGTTTTGTGAACCGTTGGATGTGAATGTGAGTGTGGCCAACAGGAATCTGAGTAGGGCCATGGCAGCTCAGGCTCGTCAGAATAGGCTTCACATTTACAGGTTCAAAAATTCAATAGGAATTAGTAAACCCCGTTACTCTTGTAGATGAGGATGATATAATAATAATGATAATAATAGTAATATTATTATTACTATCGTTATATTAGCCAAATCTTATATTTGCATATACATAGAATTCTTGTCCCTATTCTTTCTCTCACTCTTCCTTTTAAGTTCTTACCTTCAATGATATTCAGCATTAGTGTTGCTATTATTCCTAACGAATTTAAAGGGTGGACAGAATGTATACAAGGGAAGCTCTCACAGAGATTTTGTCGGATTTATGTTTCATGAATCATGATAATGATAATAACGTTTCTGATTCAGAGTTTAAGGCAATTTAAAAGCACGAAATGCAATGGTATATAAGCATTACTTACACTGTTGGTCACTACTTCTCTAATTGTTTTTTCAAACTATCCACTTTTAAATATAGATATTTTGTTTATTTCTCATTAATTATTTTTTTTAATTATACGTTTTCATTTAATTTTGAAACATTTTTTATATATTTTTCATAAATGAAAATAATGATGCCCAGTTTCAAAATTTATTTGTCTTTGGATTAGATTCAATCTCTCTCATGTGAAAAAATGAACCAAATATTAGTTTGAGTAGAAAGGAATTAGTTAGTAAGAGATAATTGTGCAGGTTTAGGACAAGGATTCTAACAGCTTATTTAACTATGTTTTTTTTCTAAGGCTATTCGAGCCGAGATTATGAGTATCAACGCACGTTGGATAAGGTTGACGCACTTTACTGACTCTAGCCTCTAAGGAAAATTAAGATTCAATTCAAAATTAAAAAAATTAAAATAAATTAAAATCTAAGTCACGCGCCGCCTTGTTGTGTTTTGAGTTAGGGTTTGTTTCAGCCTTGCAACTGTATTAAGTTGGGCCTGTTTTTGGGCTTACACATTCATTTTGTGTTTTTTGTTGCCTTCTCTGGATCAAGAAAAAGCCTAAATTATCTGTAGATAATATTTGTTTTTATTCTTTGGGGGCATGCTCTTTTGTTTGGTGAACGACATTTCAAAGACAGACGGTTTCTTCCTGCACCTCTATAATTCAAAAAGTATAAAAATACTTTCTCAAAATTTGTATTTTAGTATATAATTTGAAATATAATTTTCTTATTTTAAATTATATAATTTGAAACACAAACAAATTGTATTACATAATATATAATTTGAAATACAATTTGTATTATAGATTTCAGAATATAAAAGACTATATTTTTAATTGTACAATCTAAAATATGAGAAAATGAGAGGCGATATAACTAGAAAAATGAAAAAAAATAAAGATAAAATGGTATTTTCAGTTTCTCTATAAAAGTGTCGGAAGAGAGTAGGGAGGTGCAGGAAGAAACCTTCCAATTCAAATAACCTAGAAACCTATAGGAAAGATAATACAAACTAAATTCGCTCAAGAGTGTCTCAAACAAAATCAGGGGACAACATAACAAACCTTAATATGTTTGGATGAAGAATTGTTAGATGATTTTTATAGAAGTTTGGAAATAATTTATAACAAAAATGTTTTTTTAATTAAAATTTTAGAAATTTGATTATTTAAAAAATGAAGAAATTCACTTCAACCAACCGATATTTTAAATTCTGAAGAAATTTCAAATATTACTTAAAACACACTATGAGTTTTGGCTATCTTGAAAGGAAAATATCAGATTGGGGAGGGGATTGTTACCTGCCGTGAGTAGCCGTAAAATCCTTTTAAGAAAAATGTTACATGAAATTTTTGCTAAAATTATGGCCAGTCTTTGAACAACAATGGATACATGTTAAGCATTGAAAATAAAACAAAATATTTTTCTATAGTGATAAATTTATTTACGGTGCAAATAACAAGGCAATATTAAACATTATCTAACAATACAATTATTTTTTCGTGAATATAATTATGACTTGTATTGAATTATATCTTTCTATTAAATATTAAATTATATATTATGAATAGACTTTTCATTCCTTCCTAGTAAATAAATAGACTAAATGCAGCTTTTCTTTTATAAGTTTAGGGGAAAAAGTAAAATTATTTTTAAAAAATTTAAAATTAGATTACGTATAAGTTAATTGGTAGAGGTTATCTAGAATGATTTTTTCCAAATTTTTATTTTTATATTGAGTATAGACTAATTTTAACTTATTGAAATATAAAATTGTTTTTTATATTTTTCTTTTTTAGAAATCTTATTCTAGTGGTAAATTTAATTTGGTACGTTCTTAAATAGAAGTAATTACTCTCTGATGAATTTTAGTATAGTGATAAATGTTGGATGCAATAATTTGTCAAAATGTTATTTATAAATGTAAAATTCTTCTAACTGTTTTTTGGTGGGAAAAAATGTACCATTGTTTTTTATAATTTCAACCAATAATCAGATTTTTATTTGACGGTTTAACCAAACACCACAATTTGTTTGGAAAGAACTTTAAATACCCTACTACGAAGTGAAGTTTTGGATGCAACATTAAAAGGTACTTGAAATTCTATTATTTTAATAATAATGACACAATTTCCACACAATAATTGATTAAATAATTTGATTAGGATAATATCCATACAATAATTAAAAATGTCAATTTCATATTTAGTGAGAAATCCTTCCAAAATCATACTATTTCCGCACAAGTTGTGTAGGAATTCTGCATTGTAAAATCATTACAAATACATTGTAAAAAAAAATGTAGAAAATATTTTCTTACAGTTTCCCCGTAGATTTACGATAGATATGTTTCCTCAAATCCCACTGAATATATGTCTAATTTTCAGGAAAATATAATTTTATATTTATATGACAAAAATAGAATTGTATCTATAATATGTTGAGGCGGATATGTGATAATAAAATGAATAGTATTATGAAATAAAATAATTTTACTAGAAATCAAATGAACATCACCTTCTTAACGGTGTTAACAAATATATAATATGTTTGATTGTACTCATTTCTACATTAGATAATTTTGTTAATGTATAACTATTTTTATTTTTTATGTTATATGACTTATATAATTACAGAAAAATTAATTTATACATAAAATTATACAAATAATATATAATTGAAATTAAAAGTTAATGCGTTATAAAGTGTATATTCTTTAATATATGATCTAATCATAGTTATTAGTATAGTGGTTTGGAGTATATTTAACATTTTAAATCTTAATAAAATCCTACCTTTTGTTATTTTTCACACCATTTATTTTTAGTGAATATTTATAGACAATTAACTTTATGTCCAATTGGAATTAGGTGTAATCTATATCTGAGTCCTTAATCATTTTGTGATGATGAGTAAGATATATTTTATTTTATGTTGACCTTTTATCGTTCTGAAATAAGATATTATTTTTTTGGACCAGTGAATAAAATATGAATGTTAAAGTGAGCAAATAATGAGTATTTTTTGTTTTAATCACAAAAACTAGTTTGTTTGTGAGCTATGTTTATCTTTTTACTTTCATGATTCTGATGCACTTATATAATTTATTTTCTTTTTCATTCTTATACAACATTGTTTGTTTGATTCAATAAATAATTTTTTGAAAGAGGATTTTAACAATTAAATATTGAAATATTGTAATTTCTTTTATTATGTGAAACAGCTTCAGTTATTCTTAAAATTAGTTTTGTTCATGTCATAATTGTATTATTTTAAGACAAATTAAGAAAATGATTTCCTTTTTTATTAAGTTTAACTTATTCAATTTTAGTCAACCTAACAGGAAAACCATGTTAATCTATGTTGGTTCGTGATTGAAAATATTTTATTATTATTATGATGCTAGTTTCAAAATCAAATTGGACAGGTGAGTTTATCAATTGAACTGGTTTAGTCATTAAATAAATCTGGATCGTTTTGAAAACGGTGGAAAGATCAAAAACTGATGTAATGAACCGGCTATTTAAGATGTTTTTTAATTATAAATAAGTAAAAGAAATTATATTTGTTATCATTTTTTTTTTGTATAAAACATATAATTTATTCATGTGTATGAATTTATACGTTTTATGTCTTACTTATATATTTTTAAATTATATTAATTTTTTTAAGTAAATTTATTCTTCTTAATAAAATTTATTGTTATTTTATGATGCATTTTACTCAGATTTTTATAATTTTTTTATTAAAAATAAATTTCAATGATGTTTTTAACTTTTCATTATAAAATTCGATATTATAATTATTTAACAATATAAATTATTATTTATAAGAACAGGTTTAGCTATAATTAAATCTTATCTTAAGTCAATGTCTTCGCATATTCAATTACCTGTTTAAAACATTCGTCTTTCTCTTATTATAAAATTATAGAAAAAATTATATACCTGACATAAAACAGAGCAAATTTATAATGTCCGAAAACAATTTAATTAATAAAATGTAAGAAACTGGTAAATAGAAGAAAGAAGAATTAATCTTTATTCAAATCTTAATCAACAAAACAGTATACAATATGTTTTTATATATACAAATAATATGTATAGATATTATTGGTGACAAAAGTGTAACCACCAAACTACATTTAAGAACCCACAAACCTGAAGTATACTTTTGATTACAAAGATAAAAAAATATTGATCCAAGATGATTAAAACTCCCTCATTACCCTTCTTAAGTTGGGTTGTATATATCAATGAGACAACTTGGATATGGCTTCAATAAAATTCTGCAATTTTGGTGAAGGCATATGTGAATTGAGAGTTGAATGACACATGAAACAAACGAATCAAACCTTGTTGAATATTTAATCTTGTGAGGTGAAAGTCCACTTTAACATGTTTAGTCCGTTGATGAAAAGTAGGATTTTTTGTTATGCAAATTATAGACTACTGGATATCACAGAAAATTGAAGAATGTTGAGAGACAAGTCATGGCAAAAACTGTGGCCACTGAAATTTACAAGTAACAGAGGTCATGGCTCTATACTCAGTCTCACAAGAGTATCTAAAAATTATTGGTTGTTTTTCAGATTTCCAAGAGATTAAGGCTGAATCACAAAAGATAAAAAAAAAACCAATAATAGAGCTTTGGTATTAGGACAAGAAGCCAATCAGAATAAAAATAAATGCTTGAATGTGGTGCTCAGTTTGAGAAGGATAAAAAAAAATGTCGGGAAAGATTTCAGATATTTCAAAATACGAAAAACAGCCTGTAAGTGAATGGTCCTTAGAGACTCAACAAACTAACTTAGTTGTTGGACAGCAAAACTAAGATCAGATCTAGTATTTGTTCAGTAAAGACGATAACCAATAAGCATTTGTAAAGTAGTGGGACCATCCAAAAGAAGCTCTTCAGAAACATAAAGCTTACTAGAAGCATTCAATTTCAAGACCAAAAAGGAATTTGAGAGAGCCGAGATCCTTGATGTGAAACTGAGCATGCAAATGCGCTCTGACAGCAGAATTTTCAACCAATATCATTACTCATTAGATCATTATGTTAGATATTCAAGTGAGTCTAAGTTCCACGTTGAGTAGGTTTGAGAGAGTTGAACAATATATAAGAAAAAAACTCAAATCCAACGTGTTAAGGTTTTGGATTGAAGGTAAAATCATTTCCTTATATAGGTTTGTATAGGTTGACTCTTGTCTCATTAGATAAACAAGAGTACAACTGAATGTAATATAATAAACTTTATCACACAAGAAAAGGTCTTAAAATAATTTATCTTTCTATTTCAATATGTTAAAAATATAAAAATAAGATCTTTAAATAGTTTATATAAATAAATAAAAAGCATGATTACAAAGAGAAAAGTATTGATAGAAGAAGATTAAAACTCCCTAATATAAAACATTAAAAAAATAAAAAAGAAACATATTTATTATAAGATAAAAGAAGTCAATTAAATAAAGTTAAATTTATAGTTTTTATACATGGAGAGCATTTTAGACAAATATTTAACTTCTCAAGCAAATACATCTACAGAGTAACATCTAGTGATTTGTGAATTAAACTCATAAGAAACTTCTTAGAAAATAAATAAAAACAAATAAATCATGTAATTAAATATTTAAAAAAATAAAACACTCAAAAATTGCATAAACTATCTTAATTATCTTTGTTTATAGGAAATAAGTGCTGAAAGGAGACATGTCTTTAGGAAGGAGAAAACTTATGCCTGACTAAGAAGGACAAGATTAAAACAACAACCTTCATAAAACAAAATTAATGATCTTATTAATGTTATCAGGAAAGTCCAAAATAGAATCTTCAGTAGGATACAAACCCATGCCATGTTGCTGGTATATGTGAAGGCATTTGGATATAGACTGAACTAGGTTCCTAGCATGAGGGTTAACTCTAGTTGGCTTTATCATACTTTAAATTAAGTTTTGATTTATCTCTAAAATTATTTTTCTGAGTCAACATTCTTTTTTTTGTAAATACAGTAGGGATTTAAAAGTATGAAAGACAAGGTGACTTTCTAAACAATAATAACTAATGATGATTGAAGAATGAGTAATGGAGTAAATGATAAAATAGAATAATTACCCCTTTTCTGCACCAAACACTCTTGGGAATAACAAAAGACAAAAATTAACTTTGGTTTTGTAATCTGTAAACAAAAGCAGACAAAATAATTGTTATTTCACTACCATTACCATATTTTATCATCACCATATTTTCTCATCCAATCATTGTTGTGAGAGAGACCGCCCCGTATCCTTTTCACCGCCACACCGCCACTACTACCACCCCTTTGCCGTTATTAAAAATGTGCTAAAATAAAATTAACATTCTACTTATTCTCTGTTGTTTTATTTGATCTCTTACTGTTCTCCATTTATGATAACAATATTACTACGTTTTCAGGAAATTTAATATTTAAACACAATCAATATAATTCAGTTAATTGAATGTCCTCCAAAATATATATATTTAAAACAATTACAAAAGTCAGTCATATCATATCATGATCGGGGGCAATGAAAATAAACTTATCAGTATATTTTAATTAAATTCTTAGAAATTAAGTAGAAATACGCAATAAATTAAAAAATAATTAATAGTGGCTTAAAACTTTTGGATAAACAGATAGAATACTGGACTATTGTCTCACCGCGCACATTCCAAACAATTCAAAAGCAGTACATTTTTAACAAGGAAATTGGCAAAATGTAAGAACAGATAAATGGGAATGAAAGTGAAAGTTCATATGGCCGTAGATACACGAATAGCAGCAAAGGTAGATCGGGCACTGGTAGTTACCGTTAGGCATAGCCTAAGTTTGATCCAGCTAATGCTCACCATACTGGTCGTCCTCAGCTTCCTCATCAAATTCTTCGTCCTCATCTGCAGTTGCATCTTGGTACTGCTGGTACTCCGCCACCAAATCATTCATATTGCTCTCTGCCTCTGTGAACTCCATCTCGTCCATTCCTTCTCCTGTGTACCAGTGTAAAAAGGCCTTGCGCCTGTACATAGCAGTGAACTGCTCACTCACCCTCCTAAACATCTCTTGAATTGATGTTGAGTTCCCAATAAAAGTGGATGACATCTTTAAATTCTTCGGAGGAATATCACACACACTGGACTTCACATTGTTGGGAATCCATTCAACAAAGTATGACGAGTTCTTGTTCTGAACATTGATCATCTGTTCATCCACCTCTTTGGTGCTCATCTTTCCTCTGAACATAGCAGATGCAGTCAAGTATCGGCCATGCCTAGGATCAGCAGCACACATCATATTTTTGGCATCCCACATTTGCTGAGTCAGCTCTGGGACCGTAAGGGAGACATACTGCTGAGACCCACGAGAAGTGAGAGGTGCAAACCCCACCATAAAGAAGTGAAGACGAGGAAATGGAATCAGATTGACAGCCAGCTTCCTGAGGTCAGAGTTCAGTTGTCCAGGAAACCTCAGACAACATGTAACCCCACTCATGGTTGCAGAAATAAGATGGTTGAGATCGCCAACTGCAATAAACCATGAGGAGAAGCAAAAATTATTATTTGTATGCCTAATCTGAGAACAAATGCATCACTACAAGACAATACTTACAGCTAGGGGTGCTGAGTTTCAATGTCCTAAAACAAATGTCATAAAGGGCTTCATTATCAAGAACCATGCACTCATCTGCATTTTCAACCAGTTGGTGTACGGATAAAGTGGCATTGTACGGCTCCACAACAGTGTCAGAAACCTTAGGAGATGGGAAAACAGAGAAAGTGAGCATCATGCGGTCTGGGTATTCCTCCCTAATCTTTGATATCAACAGTGTTCCCATGCCAGAACCCGTGCCTCCTCCAAGAGAGTGGCAAACTTGAAAACCTGAGGAAAAATTAAATTACACTTCTAGCATTAGTGAAACAAACTCAGATTCCTGGCAGCAGGTACCAAGTATGAGAAAAATGATATTCCATATGGAAACATTTCAATTAAATTCACAGATCTAATTGAAGCCCCATACAAGACCATGAAAGCATATCAACCACATTCAGTTGTCTGTCATGGTAAGGGCTAAGGAAGCATGAAAACAGTTGCATTATTAGCACAACCTGATCTAAGACACTTGTGTTTTTTTTTTCTGAAATCATCGTAAAGATTTATGCTTTCTAGACTAATATTATCAATTGGCTAAGTAATAACTCATAGCAGAACAAAATTAAACAAAACTTGTTTCATGAATCTGCATTGCTAGTATGAAGGTGTTTTCCAAATCAATCTATGAATTCAGATGAAAGAGTAAATTAATATACTGCAGTAATTTGCTCCCGGAATTAAAGATCCAATTTGAATACATACTTTCATGTACTCTGAACAGTATGAGAACCAGCAAAACAAAATTCGAAAAAATTATATTTATACATCAAAATTACAATTTAAACAGTTGATTATTTGAGAGAAAGTAAGGATAGAGTATCAATATTGGATTATTATGAATGTTACTATTATTATTAAGACACAGTCCTATATCATTACATCCAAAATGTAAGTAAAAAGTAACCAGATTTCATAAAGTTCTGTTTAATTAATTAGAAAATAAAAAAAGATAAGATGGTCCCCACCTGTCGTCATTCCAGACAACAGGGGTCACATTTAACAGCTCACCCTGTCCTATTCTCCCAAAAACAAGCAATCCAATTGCATAATGTCAAGAAAGATAAAATGAAATAAATGAGATTTGAGAAAGCAATTATTGCGGTAGAAAGATGACATAAAAAAAATCCTAATTCCTGATACAGTGATCCAACTCCAGATCTACTGCATTATTCTTTGATTATGATAGATCTACAAAAGAATGAACTACTATTATAAAACAAGAAGAGTGGATGTAGCACTATTATTTTCCTTTCCCACCCATTCAAGTAACCTGGAGGTGTAGGTCGATGTTCAACAATTGTGTCTAAGATTCAATATTCCGAGTCCACTCATCAAGACAGTAAAACCACATTACCGGTCCCTAAACAACAGTCACTACACAAAGTGAAGAGTTCACATCTTAAAACCATTTGTAAAAAACAATGGAGCCAAAACTAACAGTAATTTTTTATGCAGGTTGAGTTGAACATGTACATTGGATCTCATGGGACCAAATACATAATCAATCTCAGCATACTCATTCTTCCATTAGGACTTAACTGGAAAGCTGGATCTTATCCTCCATTCCTGACTTAAGCTAAAAACCGTCATCATTCATATCTAAGTCGCCGTCATCCATGCGACAGAGAGAAACTCACAGATCCATAACCGTCCATTTTAATGACAAACAATTCACCAATCCAACAATACAGTTTTTGACAAAAGAAACAAAGGAGTTCGAATCAATTGCAATCAACGGCATTAAAACCAGGGAGAAACGTCAACATGGGAACTATACAGATCTGAAGATCCATCCTCACTCAAGCATTAAGGCATTCGAAAATAGAAAGACAAACACAAATGAACCCGCTACAATTGAACGTGGTTAAACGCGGAGATTACATGTGAACGTTTGGAACATAAACTAAAGAAATGTAAACGAAAATATACCTTGCAAGCAATCACAGTTTTCGGCCTCTTTGCGAACGACATCGAGAACGGAGTCGATCAACTCAGCACCTTCGGTGTAATGACCCTTCGCCCAATTGTTACCGGCGCCGGACTGGCCGAAGACAAAGTTATCAGGGCGGAAGATCTTGCCGTAGGGGCCAGATCTGATGCTGTCCATGGTTCCAGGTTCGAGATCCATAAGGACGGCTCTAGGAACGTACCTTCCGCCAGAGGCCTCGTTGTAATAGACATTAATCCTCTCGAGTTGGATATCGGAGTTGCCAAGACCGTTGTACTTTCCGGTGGGATCTATGCCGTGCTCGTCGCAGATGACCTCCCAGAATTTGGAACCGATTTGGTTGCCGCATTGGCCTCCCTGGACGTGCAAGATCTCTCTCATGGCTAAGGGAGGAAGGGAGAGAAAGAGAGATTTAGGGTTTGGAGTTTGTTTGGCGGTGGCAGGGAAAGGGAATGAGATGAAATGCAGTGCAATGCGTTGAGGAGAGTGCAGTCATTTATGGAATTGGAGAGAGAGGAAAGAGGGATATTCGGAGGTTAAGATGGTAATAATGGAGGGCGGGATATTTTGTTTTCGAGTGAGGTATCCTGTGCCGTTCATTCTTCAAGGGTGACAGCCATGTTACCGCTACCAACCATACCAGCGCATAACTTCCTTCACGTTATCCCTCAGACCCCACTCCCCCATCCTTCATTTACGTTTTTACCCATCCATGATTGCCTATATTCGGTGCATTTTCTATTCAGATCAAATCCATTGCCACACCCAATCATAATTTTCTTTCTATTCTATATATATAAATACAAACAATATACTTTTTTTTTAAATCAATACAGACTTAAACTCACCCTCTTTCAACTCCCTCCTCCTGTAAAATGTGTGAATTTATTGTAAACTTTTATGGATAAAACAACTATCCTTAACTGTTTTTGGTCCAATTATTATTTCTGTAAGAATTTAATTACATAATTCTTTTTAATTTTGTATTTAGACATTATCTAACTTCTTTGACTCCTATTCTTACACACAAAATAATTCCTTCCAAAATTTCAAATTTACAATGTGATTTTAGGATTTATGATGGATTATGGGAAGTATTCAAACAGACACTTGCTCAAATTAATTCACAATGATTACATCTTTCTGTAGGTACACTTAACACGTGTTCTTATCAATACATTATATACTAAAAAATTATGTTAATGGAATCATTATTTAAAAATTATGTTAATGGAATCATTATTAGCAGAATTATTTAAATAACTTGTAATTATTATGTTAGAAAAATTAAATTACAGTTAGTTAAAAAATATTATATTAAAATTGAATTTAGAAACTAACATATTTTACATCTACTTTATTTATATGGTAATTATATTTTTATAGTATTCATTATAATGAATAACTATTATACAATAAGCTAGATCCTCACATGTTTATCAAAGAGTGATATTTTACTCAAAATGAAATGTTACAAAAAAAAAATATCAACTTTTGTTATCTCATACTTTTATCTTTATAATTTGAGTTATCAGTATAATTTAAACATCTTGTTAAATTTCTTCTCATCAATACCCAAATTATACATTATTAGCTTAATAACATTTCTTTAAGAATTATTGGTTTTTTCAAATCATATCATAATTAATCACATTTTGGTCAAATAGTCTGGCTTAATTTCAATAAAAACAATACATGCTGCTAAAACTATTTTAATAACCATTTTAAAGATTGAAATTAAATAAATATTATAAAGAACTGTTACTTTGGCAACATGAGATAATTTATATAATTTTGTTTAAATGTTACAACAATAAAACTGGTTACTTGGGGATGTTTAAGTGACATTTAAAATATATATATATATATATATATATATATATATATATATATATATATATATATATAAAATTTTTTTTT
>Ga0209489_109252_pt1 | contig 12458 bp, 9 predicted proteins | sample SiratrowhiteBW_FD_187527 | JGI IMG/M metagenome (GOLD analysis project Ga0209489, IMG submission 187527) | Root nodule microbial communities of legume samples collected from California, USA - Siratro white BW (SPAdes) (version 2) | ecosystem: Host-associated > Plants > Roots > Nodule | place: USA... | reverse complement strand
TATATATATATATAATACTTTACTATGATTAAAGTTATTATTAGATGATTTAAATAATTTTAAATGTTTTACAAGTAATTAAAGATGTTAAAGAGAAAATGACAAGTTCTTTAATCATAATAATACTAATTTAATTAATAAATCTATGCAAAATAAGAAAAAAAAATATTCTAATAATTAGTTTCTCTCACATTCTTTAAAGAACATTAAAAAGAAAACAACAAATTCTTTAATGTGGGAAAACTGGGAGACTCATTTAAAGAACATTAAAGAAGAGAAAATGACAAATTTTTTAATATAGGAAATCTCAAATGTATTGGAGACTACATTAAAGAGATGAGTTTGACAAACTGATCAATCGTATCAAGTTTTCAAATAAAACCAAGCCCTCTTTTAAGTGTAATCTATAGTTAGACCTAGGTGAAAAAAATACTTGCTAATTGAGTTCACTTTGTAATATTTTTTTAATAAAATATATTTTTGGGGTTTAAAAATTATGAAATGAAAGTAGTAATTGAAACTAGGAATATGAATGAAACGTTGAAATGAAATCAGTAAATGAATTATAGAAATAATAATTGTAATATAGAACTTGAAAAAAAAAATAACAAAAAACAAAACTATGATTGAAATCCAAGTAAGTCTAGGAATGGAAATAAATTAGAAATTGAACTAAGAACAATTGAGTAGAATGAAAATATACAAAAACATGTGTCAACACCCGATTTTATGTTGGTAACTAAAATTATTAATTTTGAAAAAATTAAAAAAAGAGAGTTTTTATCTTTTGTTTAAAATATTACAAAAACTAAAAATGACTATTTTTAAAATTTTATTGATTTAAACAAAAAAGATATATATAATTGGATCCATTAGTTTTTTATAAAAAATAAAAATAAAAATAATAAAAATGGAAAAAACAAAAATAAAAATAAAAAAACATAAATAAAAAAATAAAATATAAAATAATAATAAATAATATAACCATAGTTTAGCTTTTAAAGGAACTCCTTACTCCTCCTTATTATTTTCAACTTTCACCACTCACACTCCTACTTTTTTCTAACTCTCACAAAATATAAAATAAAATAATATTTAAAATAAAAACAAAAATAAAAAAATAATAATAATAAAATGAAAACAACTCCTCGTCATCCACTCACTCTCAACCGCCCACACATATAGAAACCTTCCCACACCTCTTCCTTTTTCTCCACTCTCTCTCAGTCTTAACTTTTGTACACACCTAGTCAGTTATTTTTCTTCTCCTTCCAATCAATATAAAAGGAGACTGGTTATGACACTCAGGGGAGACACACACCATTTCAATTGAAAGTCACATCGTTTTCATCTCCACAACCACCTCTCTTCTCCTCTCTCAATAATTTCTCACTCCTTCTCCATTGTTCCCAACCACATTGGTACCACCAATCTAATCATCGTAATCCTGCAAAGCTTTTATAGATTCAGTTTGCTGCAGCTTTTATTTTCAAATATGTTTAACTTGATGCAACATTTTTGTGTTTAAAAATGAGTTTAGTTTGTTGCAACTTTTTTTACATGGATTCCACTTATTTTGGGAAAAAAGAGAAAAAGTTGGGTTTATCTTGCTAGCGCAACAGTTTTGATTTTTTTTTTCTTTTTTCTGCACCCCATTTTTATTTTTTTTCTTTTTTCTGCACCCCATTTTTATTTTATACACCCTCACGCTTTTAGTTATACTTTTTTTTGAATAATAATAATTAGGTTTATGCATTTGACCCAATATTTATATGAAATGTTTTGCATTGACTTTATAAATACACCACCATTATCTTTCTTTATGCAATAATTAATTAATGTTTTATATTATAACTTTTAAATAATTTTATATACTTGTATGGTTGCACGCGTCATCTGGTATTTAATTTTATTATTCTAAATGTTTTCTTTTAGATATCAAATGGTCGCACGCGTCATGCGATCTTTAATACGAAACTTTGGAAATAACTTTTGTGGGATATCATGTTCTAAATAATTTTAGATACTTGCATGGTTGCACGCGTCATCTGATATTTAATTTTATTATTGCAAATATTTTCTTTTATATATCAAATGGTCACACGCGTCATGCGATATTTAATATGAAACTTTGGAAATAAATATCATTTTTTTTTCAAAAATTAAATAATACAAAATTAAAAAAATTAAAAATATTTCTTATACTCTAAAAATCAAAATATGAAAATTTTAAAAAATTAAAAATATCAACCTAACAAACAAATTTTCTTTTAAGAATTACATAATCTCTTATTTTTCATTGTGAATGGAAGTACGTAGGAGTAAGGTCAATCCTTGTCAGGTCCAAAATAAAATAAAAAAATTGTTTTTATTTCTACTTGTAATTTTTTTGGGAAAAATAAACATTTTAAAAAACCACATTTGTTTTGTAAGAACATTTGGCTCTAGAAGGCGGGGTTGAATGGAGCATGAACTCAATTCGTTGTAAATAGAAATCACCACACATGATTGTCCAAGACAGAAATATATAAGCACAGATGAAGTAGTTTTATACTGGTTCAACCTAATCTCTTAGCCTACGTCCAATTCTCCCTTGGACAAACCGTTCAAGAGGTTTCACTATTTAGTAATAGTTACAATGAGTACACAAACATCTCCAATTTACAACGAGTACACAAACCTCTCCAGGTTACAACGAGTACACAAACCTCTCCGGGTTATCCGAGTACACAAACCTCTCCAAGTTATATCAGTCTCAATCTCCCCCTGAGATCAAGACCACTCAAAACTGAAAGAAACACTCTCTAAAGAGAGAACAATGAAAGCTCATAAGGGTTTACTTCACAAAGGTGAAGAATTACACAATGATTTCACACAACCTAAAAATCTAAATGCTCTCAATAGCAGATTTACAATAAACACTCAATAGATACTTTATTTCTTCAATGTCTTATACGATGTATTTCTCTTTTCTTCTTCTTGTGTCCTTCAACTTGAGATCGTTCCTCTATATGTAACTTTTCAGAAACTAGCCGTTGGGATGCTTGAAAGCGGCAATCTTGACCACCTTATTGCTGAAACTAGCTGTTAGAAGAACAACTTCTATTCTTAATTTTGCATTAAGACTGACTTTATCTACATATAGAAATAATTTAAACAGCACAAGATATCTTTGATTTGAAAGAATTAATCACATTTAAATATTCCGTAACAATTTGAATAATTTTCATTATGAACAAATTTGAACGTTAAAGCACAATATGATATAAGATCTGATTTTGATACTTATGTTAAAGACGCTTTAATTTGTTTTTCAGATTTAGAAACAAATCAATTAATCACATTTAAATATTCCATAAGAATTTGAATAATTTTCATTATGAACAAATTTGAAAGTTAACTCACAACATGATATAAAATATGATTTTGATATTTATGTAAAAGACACTATATTTAAAAATATTTTTAAAATATTTTTGTCTTCTTTTAATTTTAATAAAATTAATATAATTAAATAATAGTAAATAAATACTTATCTAGATTTGCAGGACATCTCTATATACTCATCATGCTAAGAGATCTATGGATATTACTGTAACAGGCACATAAGATCATCAAATACAAACACATACTTGAAGTATTGTTATCATCAAAACTTTATTAGATGATTAGACCATCTAAAGGGACTTTGGATCGTCTAATGATTCAACAATCTCCCCTTTTTTAATGATGACAAAACTACATGCCTTAAGCACAAATAATTGCAAAAATATAAATAGATTAAACAATGAAAGATTTTATTTGATGAAAATCATACAAATGCATATCTATAAAAATAGAATTGTAAAACAAATTCAAGAGTATTCAAATTATTTGCAAAAATAGATTTGATCATTTTTCTTAACTATTTGCCATATTTTCTCTTTCTCCCCCTTTTTGTCATCACATAAAGGGGTTAATTTAAGAAATCATCACTGCTGCAGGGAGCTGATAAAGATTCTAAGTTGTTATGCGTTTGGGATGAAGAATTTTGGATAATAAGGATCACTTCAAACTCTAGCTCATTAAACTTGATTTTTAACACATGAATCTTATGGTTCTTGTGCACACTCATCAATTAGATATTGTTAAATAATTAACAGGTGAGGGAATAATATTCTTTCATATTTTTGGGAGTTCATCTAATGTGAATTTCTGGTTTAAATAAAATAAGAACTTGGGTGAGAAAAGCAAACCAATTAAAGCTTTCTGTGTAAATTTGGTAAAGGGGAATTGCAACTCAAACTCTTAAAATTAGAGAATCCATAGCATGAACTAATTAAGAAAAGAAAAAAAATTGAACCAGACTTTGAAAAAATAAAATTGGAAATTTTGATATAAAAATATTATAATCAAGATGAAGTTTAATTAAATCAATATATTTCTGTTTATCAATGGAAAAAATATGATTTTAAAGATGCATTAAAAAACTATTTAAAAAAAATCATACATTAAAAGTAACAAATATAGATGTAGATAAGATTAAATGAAAATATTTGATGCAATGAGTTTAAGCCAAATGATATTTTCCATTATTCAATTAAGACTATATCCAAAAGTTCTCTTAAATATTTAAAACGTTCTTCAACAAGTGGTTTTATAAAAATATTTGTTAATTGTTCATCGGTTGAGACAAATTGCAAATCAATGGTACCCTTTTAAACATGATCTCTTATAAAATGATGTTTAATTTCAATGTGCTAAAATACAAACTTGTTTTATAAATAAAATAAAATAAATTTGAAGACACCAAGTTAGTGTAAATGAAATTTAAAAAGAAAATTATGCAAATACATGTAAACTCTACTAGATCGTCTAATGTGTAAATAATTTATATTAACAAATACAAAACAAAATAAATACTTATCTTGTAGATGGGACAAATCGTCTAATCTTATATAAACCTTTCTTAGTAAAATGTGAATGTTTTATCTGTTTTTTTTTTCTGGCCAATTCGAACAAATCTCGTTCATCTTTGTCTCTTGTCTCTCTGTCTCTTGTCTCTCAATTATGGGAATATAGACTTTCTTACCTTTATGAACAGTGAGCATCCATTTTCCCAATTCCAATATTTGAGCCTTCTTGTTTGGATTTAATATATTTGCAAGAGGAATAATTTTCTCTTTTAGTAACCATACTGTTTTTTGGGTCCTTTCATGTTAGTTTTCCTTCAAGATTTATTCTTGAAGGTTCCTACAGAACTATTAGTAGACAATATAGGATGTACAATGAAAGAACTAGATGATGTATTATTTTGATCACAACCTACTCCTTTCTTATCATGAGACTTCCTAAAACTTTTTAATAACATGTCAAGAGATTTTTCATTTTTATTTGAATAAGATAAAACTTTTCTAAGAGCTAAATTTTCAGTTATAATATCATCATTGTTTGTCTCATTTGATTCAATATGCCGTTTTCCTAATTTTTCTCTAATTAACACAAGTTCTTTTTCCAAGTTTTCGAGATTTGTGTTCTAAACTGCAAGGTTCCTTTTAAGGTTCCTATTTGCATTATACAATCTTTCTTTTTCTTAGAGAAGCTATGTGTTTTTGAGAGAAATATCATTTAGACTAGCTTTCTTTTATGCATTAATTCAATTTATTTGCAAGCATTTTTATAATTTCTTTTCATGGTTTTATATGCAGATGCAATCATACCATTATTAGATATTGCTACTTGATAAGCTAAACGTAAACTATCAATATCAGTAAAATCTACCTCATTATCTGAGTCCTTTGACATAGAGTTATTTGCCACATCATCCATGAGACCTATGTTTGCCTCCTCTTCGAAATCAGAATTGAATGAGTCCAAACCCTCCCAGGTTGACATAAGACTCTTCTTCTTTTTGGAGAATTTCTTCTTCTTTTCTTTCTCCTATTTTTCTTCAACCTAATCATGATATTCTAATTGGAAGTGTCCTGGCTTCTTGAAGCCATAGCAGACTATCCTTTCATCTTGCTCCTTGCCATCTTTAGTCCTGAACCTTCTGTCCTCTCTCTTGCTTTCCAAACATCCTTTTAATCTTGTTGGTGAGGATGGAGATCTCATCATTAGACTTTGTATCATCTGATGTATTGTCTATATCTTCAAAAGCTTTGGATGGTACCTTTTTCTTACCTTTGTGTGAAATTTTAATCATGATATTCTTTTCTTTGGAAGCATTATTTGCATCATTATGTATGACTTGCTCATATATAGTAAAAATACCTACCAATTCCTCTAGTGGCATGGCTTCAAGATGTTTAGAAGTTCTGAGAGCAGTTTTTTGGGCTCTCCACTTAGTAGGTAAAATTCTAAGAATTTTATCATCGATTTCATATTGATTAATAATATTTATTAACTCCATACCGTTATATTGGATGAGACCAATCATCTTTATCTTCCAAACCTCATAATTTTGACCCTTGAACAAGGGTGGTCGACCCAAGTGTAGTTCGTCTCCTTCCATTGAGTTCTTGTAGGATTGTGCCTCAAGTTTTGTGGAGAACTAACTCCTGAGATTAGCTCTGACACCAACTGTAGGAATAACTGGCTCTAGAAGGGGGTGGGGTTGAATGGAGCCTGAACTCAATTTGCTGTAAACAGAAACCACCACTGTCAAGGACAATAATATATAAGCATGGATGAAGTAGTTTTATAGTGGTTCCCTCTAATCTCTTGGGCTACATCCAGTTCTCCCTTGAACAAACCGTTCAAGAGGTTCCACTATTTAGTAAATAGTTACAACGAGTACCCAAACCTCTCTAGGTTACAATGAGTACACAAACCTCTCCAAGTTACAATGAGTACACAAACCTCTCTAGGTTATCCAAGTACACAAACCTCTCAAGGTTATACCAGTCTCAATCTCCCCTTGAGACCAAGACCACTCAAAATTGAAAAGAACACTCTTTAAATATTTCATAAGCATTTGAATAATTACCATTATGAACAAATTTGAACGTTAAAACACAACATGATATAAAATATGATTTTGATATTTATGTGAAAGAGACTTTAATTTGTTTTTCATATCTAAAAACAATTTTAAAATATTTTCGTCTTCTTTTAATTTTAAACAAAATTAATATAATTAAATAATAGTAAATAAGTACTTATCTATTTCTGCAGAATATCTCTATATACTCATCATGCTTAGAGATCTGTGGATATTACTGTAACAGACACATAAGATCATCAAATATAAACACATACTTGGAGTATTTATTATCCTCAAAACTTTATTAGATGATTAGACCGTCTAAAGGGACTTTGGACCGTCTAATGATTCAACATATTTTACTCATTTAATTAAAGGTATCGTCTTAAGACGGACGTTGTATGGTATTAATACCTTCCCTACACGTAACCGACTCCAGGACTCTAATTCAGTTTCGCAGACATTTCCATATCTTTAATTTTTTCATAATTTTTCGTAATAAACTATGGTGGTGACTCATCTTCAATTTTTTTTAAAAATATTCATTTTATCTCCCCGTCGTGACCCCGATTTCGACAACATGTAATTGTTGAAATGGTTGAACCAAAGAAAACCAAAATTTGAACAGTGGATGAAATCAACAATGTAAAAATAATAAACAAGGAAATTACAAACTAAATTGAAGAACTAAACTATAAAAGTGAAATTTTAACTAAAGTACCAAATAAAAAAACACTACAATGCATAATTGAAATTAACATAACTATGTTAAAACTGTAACGGAGTCGAGGGAAACCAATCTAACACTGTATAAATTGAAATAACTAACTAAAATGAAAAATGAAATTGAGAATTAAAAATTGCAATTGCATGTAACATGATTGAATCAATAGTAATTGTAAAGGAAAAGATTAAATAATAGGTAAAAATTACAGAAGTAGGAATTAAAATTGGAATGGTGATTGAAAATAGAGATTAGTAAGAATCTTGAAGTTGTTCAACCTTTTTAACTTGAAAAACTATATAAATTGAAAAGTTCAAGCAAAATTGAAAATGGAACCGAAATTGAAGTTAGCTCACAAATTTCAAAAATCGAGAATCAGAAACATTAACTCAAATCAATAACAGTGAAAATGGATTAAACTAAATTAACAATAAAAGTTGTAAAACCTAAATTAATAACAAAATTGAAATTAAAACCTAAAGTTGAAATCACATAAAACCTCTAGGTTATTCTCTAATCCCCACCATCATAAGAAGTAACTCCATTTTTTCCTATATTCCTCGATACTCAAGTCTTTTTGTTAGAGTCTTTGGAGTTTATCCATTAACTTTCTGTCATAATAAGAGGGCACATGTCTTTTTGTTACGGCAGCCCTATGTTCATTCCATTACCATATTTGGGGTTTATGATGGATCCTAAGGTCTCAAACTAATGATGTTCACTAGTATATAGTTGGTCCCTAAAAGTATAAAGTAGTTAAGGACACTCTTCTCTCATAGTCTACCTGGTGGCATTCAAATATTTGATCAACTTTCATCTCTCAATCTAAATAGTCTCCCACATTTTCACCTTGGGAAATGTTAGAGTTATGGGCCTTTGTGTTCTCGGGGATTGTTGACTACTAAGCACCCCATTACTTTAGGAGTGGGGGTCATCACGAAACTCCTTCTTCTACTAGACCCCTCACTATGTCTTCAAATAAGAATATTTTAATAGATTAAAACATCTTTTAAGCAATTAAAATATCCTCTTACAAAGATAAGCTTTGAAACATTTTGAAAAAGTTTTCTAATATGAAAGATAAAATCACTTAAAGAGAAACTTACACTAAATCCTAATCAACACAACACATTTCCTAAATGCATCTAGGTCTTTAATATTCAAGAATCGTCGAAGAATAGTTTGATTCATCAAATATAGATCAAACCTAACGCTATCAATGTTGGATTGTGGTATTCAGGTGATGCTCCCATAACCTTAGTTGGTCTTTTAGATTCTGACTATGCAATTTGTAAGCTTGACAAAAAAAGTACAACTGGTAGCTACCACATACTTGGAAGTAGCTTGGTGTCGTGGCATAGTAAGAAGCAAACATATGTTGCTCTTTCAAAAACAAAAGTTTGTCAACACCCGATTTTGTCCGAGTAATATTTTAAAGCATAATAACAAAAAAATAAAGAGAAATAAAAATGAATAATTACATAAAAATATATTTATTAGTTTAAGCTTTATTGAAAAATAATAATAATAAAATAAAATAATTGAATTTTTCCATTAAAAAAAAGAGGACTAAAAAAAGAAAAGGTGGTGTTTTTTAAAAAAAATAAAATAAAATAAAATAAATAATTAATAATAAAAGAAAACGAAAATAACAAAAAAATAATAAAATACATAAATTAAAACAACAGATTTTAAAATATATATACATATATATATATATATATATATATATATATATATATATATATAAATAAATATAACAATAAAAATAACTGCTTTCAAACTTGATTTGCAAGTTTAGGAATAAAAAAATAATAAATAAAACAATAAAGAATGAGTCAACCCTCTAACTTCTCACTCCCTAACTCCACGTAATGTTTTCTTAAAATAAAAAAAAAATAAAAAAAAAATTGTGAAACTGCTCAAAACAACCCACGTTCTCTACTACATAAAAATAAAATTAATAATTAATAGATTATGACCGTTGGAGAGTGGCTTCAGTCTCATTCCTGGATAGACTCATTTTTAGTATTAATTATTAAAAAAATAAAAAATAATAACAAGGAGAAGGAGTCAAAGATGGCTAACTTCCCTAAACCACCTACATTTCAAAAATAATAAATAATAATAATGTAAAAAAAAAGGGGGAGATAAAAAGAAAAAAGGAGGGATCATTTTGGGGGACGGATACTGAAAAGAGAAAAAGGAGAAACGGAGAAGACGAGAAAAAAGGATCACACGAAAGAGAGGGAGAAGAAAACACAGAGGAAAAAGACTAATTTCTTCCAGTACCAGTTATGTTTCTTTTCTTCTGATTTTCAAATTTCATCACACATTCATGACATAGAATAGAATAAAAAAATTAGGAATGATTCTCGTGGCACTAGTATGCATCCCCATGAACACATCAAAGTCCACTATGCATTTCCACTGCATCCAGTAAGCCTTCACCACGCATACCCATCCTCATGCACAACTCACGTGCCACTATCAAAAGGTTTCGCTCCTGTTGATCTTCACCACACACTCTACCATACATTCCACCATGCGTATATCTCAAGGTGCCTCCACCATCTTCCACCATCGTCCTCGGTCTTCCCCCCTTAAACTCACCTCCACCTCTTCACATCAACCATGAACCTTCACCTTGCCTCCATTACCTCCACCTCTTCATACGCCTTCAATATCCTCTGTATTGCACCTCTCTCCGCCACAAGTGCGCACCAAACAGTCTTCCTCTACCGTTCACTCCGAACTACCCTACGAAGCCATCATCATCATCATCCACCATGAAAGTCTGCTCCCGTGTAACCATGGTCCTTGACTCCTTTGGACCTAACTCCATGCACTGCTGCCAAAACCTTAACCTTAACAAAGTAAGTGCAATCACCATCCATGGCGTGCAATGGCTCTGAAGGCCAATCTGGTTCGTGTTGCCAAGACAAAGGTGCAACATATAAAGAATCAATTAAATCCGAAGAAACTGATTCAACAAACCCTACCAATGTCGGTAGCATGGTTAACAAAAGGCAGCAAGATCAGAACGTTCGGAGGCAATAGCAGACAAATTCAGAGAAAAATGTTCAATCCAATTCTTTGCCCCTGAGCTTTTCAACTGATTTGTATTTGGCTTTCATCCAGACTGGGAAAGTTATGTTCTTGGTTTCTCGAGAGAAGAATTAAACACTAGCTCTAACTTGGGCAGTGTTGTTCACGGTGACGTACCAACTAGCTGTCCAAAAATTTTATCTGATGGTCTGGAACATTGCATTAGTGTTTCTTTGGTATCACCGCCTTCCTCCCCTCTCCCATTACGCCTTCGATATCCACCGTAGGTCATGCAATCACCGTCATGCACAACCCACCAAGCCAATGCCATCGCACGAACATGATCACCACAGCCACCACCACACCACTTGCAAATCCATCATGCATAGCGAGTCCTAAAACCTCCTCATCGCCACCTTTCATTCCAATCTCACACCCTGGTGGAGCCTCGACTGAAACCCCCATCAACACCCATGTCATTCAACTGAACCCCATGCATCTCCCACTATTCATCACCTCCTAACCTCCAAAAGAAACCACCACGCGAGTACCCTCAATCTCCAGTACCTTCCACTTCGAACCATCACGCTGCCATGCACCTTCAGGACCTTCCACCTTGCGTCCTTCAAGCAACCCGAGCCCATGGGGGTGTCTAATGAGAAGAGAGAAAAAGAAAATGAATTCTTTAAGCAGCAGAAGTATCCTGAGGCTGTGAAGCATTACATAGAATCTATATGAAGAAATCCAAAAGACCCCAGGGTCTATAGTAATGGAGCAGCATGTTATACTAAGTTGGGAGCAATGCCTGAAGGTTTAAAGGATGCAGAGAAGTGCATTGAACTTGATCCAACCTTCGTGAAGGGTTATACCAGGAAGGGTGCGGTGCAATATTTCATGAGGGAATATGGCAAGGCTTTGGAACTACTTGATGTTGTTGACCACCAGAAGCAACAGAGGAAGGAGCCTGAGAGGCCTCTTTATCAAGTACTTGAACAGAAGGAAGGATAAATTGCTCATGGAACTTTGCCTGGCACCACGCTGTCATAGTCACGCATTTCCCTGTACATCACCACTAAGCTGGAAACCGTCAGCACCAGCCAGTGCCACACCGACCTACACTTTCGTTGGACTCCTGCCATGCATCCTCACTTTTCCTCATGGCACCTCGCCTAGCACGCTTCAAACTGCACCATCGAGGCTTTCTGGCTTGCCACCACCTTGTGTCACTGCCCAAGCCACCATGCGTCTTCACCATGCCTCAGCCCTGCACCTCCTTCACATCACCTTCCTGCCATGGTTCCTGGCACTGCAGCTGAGTGTAACCACGGTGCCATCTTCAACCACCACTATGGTGCACCAACACCCACCAAGGACCTCCAAACTACACCTTCCAGCTTACGTCCTCCACACCGTCGCAAGCCATTCCACCCTCCACCGAAACACCTCCAAAACGCCATCATAATACCACCAAAGCCACCACAAAACCAGCCCTCACATTCACCGCCATGAGTGTCCGAAGTTACGCTCCTTTTCCCAAGGCAACCACCTTCTTCTTTTTCTCTCTTTTACCTTCTCTCATGGCAGACAACCTTGATGATGGCGAGTTCTGGCTCCTGTCGCAGTTTCTCGCCAACGGCGACGCCTCGGTGACACCCCTCGCGCCTCCTGTAGCCACCTTTGCCTCTACGCACTACCACGTTTAAAGGCTTCCATTGCATCACG
>Ga0209489_109248_pt1 | contig 12463 bp, 8 predicted proteins | sample SiratrowhiteBW_FD_187527 | JGI IMG/M metagenome (GOLD analysis project Ga0209489, IMG submission 187527) | Root nodule microbial communities of legume samples collected from California, USA - Siratro white BW (SPAdes) (version 2) | ecosystem: Host-associated > Plants > Roots > Nodule | place: USA... | reverse complement strand
AAAAAAAATATAAATAGAAATAAAATATATATATATATATATATATATATATATATATATATATATAATATACAAAATGTTTGATTTCCCCTAGTTTCTATATAGAAAGGGACGACATAAAAGATAAAAAAAAAAAAAAAAAAAAAAAAAGTATGTTTCAGCTTTCAATTCATTAATTAAATTTGTACGGTTAAAGAATTGTGTTTGGCAAACATATTGACAAACTATACAGCTACATATCAATATGGGGTTGTCCTACGTCATAATTTGACAACTGCGTGTGTCTTACGGAAAATTATCTCTTACATAAACACATATATGCGAAGAAAAAATATACATCTATTTTCTATATAAATTTGCAAATTTTCATACGGTCTTCCTTTTAATTCTTGGTAAAAACTATATTTCCATTTTAATCTCTATAAATTATTTATGTTTAAATGACACATAAAAAAATAGAATATATTTTTTGTTTTTATTTTTTAATTAGTTTTTTCTTGTTTTAGTTTCTACAACACTTTTATTTATATTTTGATTTATGCTGTTTATTTACATAAATGATTAAAACTAATACATGTTTTTTTTAAATAATTAATTTAATGTGAATAATGTCATTTGCTTTTATTTAGGACTAGTATAGTATCTCCTAATTTTTAAAATTTTTATGTGCAACAATGAAATCCAGAAAACGATGTAAATAAATATTTTTTTTTTAGTCTTTTTAATTTCTCTTGGTTTCATCATCAAATAAAAAATTGTTTCAAACCATCACAATAATTAAATTTTCTATTCAAACAAAACAAATTTTAAAAAATACGCCTTGATTTTATTCAATCTTCCACGTTTACATTACAACTCAAGAATCAACATACACTTATACTATAAGCTTTCTAAACTCTTTTTAAGAGTGTACTTCCAATAAAAACTATATTAAAATATACATAAATAATATAACAATTAAATATTGTATGATGGAATAAATATTTTTTATATATTTTTATGTGATATTATTATTATTATTAACTATATTACATTAAATTTTAAATATTTTTATATTTTTCTTATATTATTATTATTTTTTCAAAATATAATAAGAGAACAAATCTTTGGATTTAAATGGAAGTTTAAGAGTCTAAAATTATGAAAGCATTGTTTTCTTTATGATACAAATTGCTTCGTAAACTTAATAAATTCTTAATATGTCATAATGTTTTTTTATTTTTATTTAAAATTTATTTATTAAATAATTTTCTTTTGCACGCTCAATCTAATAAGAGTATAATCAAATAAAGAAAAGAATATTAATGTTTTTTTTCTTTATGTTATATTAATAAATTTTCTTAATAAATAATAAAAAAATTCATGATAAATATTAACGAACCTTTTTAAAAAATAATAAAATATAATCTTATAAATATTAATAAACATATGTATTTTTTTCAACAAACATAAAATTCGCTATAAAAAATTAAATATTTAAAAGATGTGTTCAACTTAATTTTTCAAATTAATCATATTATTGTTCAATCTCAAATCGTAAATATCTTAACCACAAAATATATTATTTTAATCAATTAATAAAAAATAAAATAATTATTAACAGATAATTAATTAAAAAAGTAAAATTTTGTACGATGATTATGTAAAAGAAAGAATAAATTATTTAATACATAAATTTAAAAATAAAAATTAAAAAGACATTATTAATATATTAAAAAATTATTTATTATAAAAACAAATTGTATCCTGAAGGAACTGTAAATATAAAATTAGGAGTAAAAGAAGAAGACTTTCATTTCTCATCCCATAGTTATTATTTGCAACCCAATATTTTTAAAATTACCATTTTACCATTCGAACTATGTTTCGAGGGTGTCTTTTATATTACCTATTTCGAAAAAAAAAAAAACAAGTTTTTCATAATAAAACTTTTAGAATAACCTTTTTAAAATATATAATATGTTTTTCTAGAACAAATTTTTCAAAATACATTAAATGTTTTCCAAAATAAGTTTTTTGAAGTAAATATTTGAAAATACACATTTTGAAACAAGTTTTTTAGAACTCTATAAACATTTAGCAATTCAAAAGTTTTATAAATTAGATTATTTCGAAGGAAAAAACTTTGTTTTGTTGAATAATCTCTACTAAAACCAATAAACCTAATTTTTTATTATTTCTTTGCTTTTTTCCTAATTGAATGTAAGAATTTTAATTCAGTTCAAATAATAATTAATTAATTTTTGTGTTAGTTTTTTTTTATTGATATCTCGTCTCAGTATAACAAAGCGATATTATATTAATATTTAAAAGAGTGATATTATGTTAATATTTAAAATATCTCAATCGAATATTAAGGTATGTTAAGATTAAATTTAATTATTTTAAGATTTGTTATCCATTTAACGAGAATTATGATATATGTCATTCAGACTCAGGTTTCATAAACCGACTCGTTTAGAAGGTGATTATGATAAATGTGATAATATTATCAAAATACCTGTCAAATCCAATATGATTCACAGTCCCGACCCGACCCGACCCGGTCCGACCAATTTCAGTTAGCTGGGCCTGTAAAGATTTGTTTTGTTAGAACAAAGCAAAACGACGACGCTCTACCTTACCTGTGTGTGACAGACACAGAAGAAGGAAGCCCTTGCTCTCGCCACCACTGTAGAGCGACGTCGTTGGGGTGTCTCGCTGCCGCACCACCGTCTTCTTCAAGCAATAAACACTCATTTTCCCTTACTTCGAACCCTTCAATTTGGAGACCCAAAACTTCTCATTTTTCAGGTAATGTAAGCCCTCCTTTGCTTTTCCATACTCTGCATACCTCATTTCTGCTCACATTTTAGATTTCTCAAACAAACAAACAAACTATATCCCTGTTTAAGTGGTGATTAATATTAGTATCTCGTCTTTAAATTGAACAATCTGAATACAATATAAGAAACTTTCGTTTTTGAATTCAAATTTTCAGTGTTTGCGATCAACAAAACCTCCCACGTTTAGGAACAGAATAACACCGTGCCGTGAAAGCAGAAATTAAGCAAAATTAAAAATAATAGAAATAGAATAGAATGACTTTTAAATTGGTTCCGATATCTGGAAATTTTTGTTAAGGGGACATGCCAAGTTAAACGGATGCAGCGTTCCATGAAAAACTTACATATTTCAAAATGCATTTTTTCTGGACTTGTCGTGACACTACATTTAGTTTTGTTCCACTACTTTTTGTTTGTGATGTTTCTAATTGCTTAATTTTTCTGATTTGTGCGGCTATTATGATCTTCAAATTCAATCTTCTGTCAATTTTCAAATGGGCATCTTGCAAATTCCTATATTTATTTGGTCGAATTGTTCTTTTTCAAAGTTCAGCACAGCAGGTGTGCTGAGGCTTAGCTTATCCTTGAAGCTTATTTTGGAGTTGTATCAGAGAACAAATGGGTTATATCGGGTCTCACGGTGTTGCAGCTCTGCACAGATATAAATACAGTGGAGTAGACCATTCCTACGTGGCCAAATATGTTCTGCAACCCTTTTGGACTCGCTTTGTTAGTCTTTTCCCCCTATGGATGCCGTGAGTACTTTTATCATTTGAATGAAACTAAGTTCTTTCTTTATTTTGACTTGATTATTTGTTTATATAGAAATTAGAAACATCTCTTTACTTCAAGGAGGATAAATCATATTATGAACTTCATTTGAGCAGATTGAGTGTTTTTATTAAAGTCATGAAACTTTTCTTATAAATAAATATTATAATAATAATGTTTTTTTAGAGTTACTATAGCTTGGTAATATCATTGTCAGTTTGAGTGACATGCACAAAGTTGACCCTATCCCTAGGACATCTTCACAATCTTTTCTTATGTCTGTAATTTAGTTTTGGCTCGTATATGTATGTCTGTTTTATTTGCTTTTCTTCTATTAATTTAGTGTCTTAAAATTTCTTATATAGCCATCACAAGAATTTACATATTCCCTATGGGAAAATTCCAAAATGATTTTATTCGTAGATATGTTTTCGTTGACCTGTGGAATAGAAATCATCCAGTCACTTATAGTTATCATGTGACACGGAGGTTATTTTGAATGTGAATAGTTCACCTCGCGATTGAAATATATATTTGAAATTTCTGGCTATAAGTACATGCACACTCTTATTCATAAGATGATAGTATCATTTACTCTTTGGCAAAAAATTAGTTATTTTATCTGTTGTAATTTTAGTTTTTGAGTTCTGAATACACTAACTCATACCTTTTTGTTTTATTTATCCTAATGTGTTGGCATTCTTCAAATCTTTGCAGTCCAAACATGGTACACCTTTACCTCCTTTCTTATTGTAGCGTCACCTGTTGCTTTTACTGTTATCTTAAGCATTCTAATTGGCACTGATGAATCATAAATTTGTTGATTGCAGATAACTCTTATGGGATTTATGTTCTTACTAGTGTCTGCATTGCTTGGTTATGTAAGTGGAATTTGAGTCAATTATTCTTCCTACTTTCAAAATTATTATATAGCTTCCCAATGCTTCTCTTTATTTTTGTCATTTTGTCAAATGATAGAATGAAATTTGCAATTTTTAAAACCAGTATATGAAAATGAAGCGTATTTAAGATCGTTGGTTAGTTTCATGCATTATTGATAATTTTTTTTGTGGAACTGTTCTTTACATGGTGAAGGTAGGCAATTTTGATATAGCGGCTGTATTGAAACAGTGAATTCCTAGATACATTATACATAAATTTTATTTATTTATTTTTCAGATATACTCCCCACATTTGAACTCAGCTCCTCCAAGATGGGTTCATTTTGCTCATGGACTACTTCTGTTTTTATACCAGGTAGGATTAAATACTTGTATTGCAGTACTTGCCAACTTCTCAATCTCTTTGACTTTAACTTCAATCTTTATTTTGTTTAGCCCTGTTTTTCTTGCCTGATGGCAACCAACTGAGATAAATTTTACTTATGTGGTAATCAGTTGCCTTGAATCGTGATCTCATTTGAGCACATGATATTTTCCTCTACTAATCTCTTGAATCTTGATTATAATGGTGCTGTTTCACTAGTCTAAATGATTTGAATTACTGAATCTTTTAGATGTATAAACCTAGTGCTCTCATGGTCGAATTGAAGCCTTTTATATTATAACATTATTGAAATTTTGACCCTTGACTTTGAAAGATGTTTACATCTGACCTTCTGTTTCCTATTGCAGTGAAATTTTCCAAAAAGCAATCAATATTGGAACTCATTTTTTTTATTTTTTATTTTTAATGTTTTCCACATTGCCTTTCTGATTATTTATATCCTACTATGTTAAGTTGTTCCATGAGCAGTTTATGTCATGACAGCTAAGCAAATTTATATGGTTTATCCATGGAAGATCTTTACTACATGGCCAAGTTTCCATTATTTGCTATAATATTTTATTTATTGTTTTCTTATATGTGTGTGTGTGCGCTCTAGACATTTGATGCTGTTGATGGGAAGCAAGCTAGACGGACAAATTCCTCAAGCCCATTGGGGGAGCTCTTTGATCATGGTGATTTTCTTGCTTATATTTTTCACTCAATTATTTTTCATTATGCTTACCTGTGAAGATATTTTCAACTTTATTTGCAGGGTGTGATGCACTTGCTTGTACAGTATGTCTCTTTACTTTGGGTATTACTCTTAAGTGATTGGGAGAGATTAAAGACTGTCATATATGATAACTTGTTTTCAGTTTGAAGCATTGGCTTTTGGGAGCACAGCCATGTGTGGAAGAGGTACTTTCTGGTGGTGGTTAATATCTGCAATTACATTTTATGGTGCAACCTGGGAGCAGTAAGTTATCATGTTCAATTGATATATGATAGATGATATGTTATATAATATTGTTATATTTTGCAATGTCCTGTTTGTATTCTTGTATTATAACAAAAGATTTCTCATTCTTAAGCTGGCATCTTCCCTTGTGTAAAATCACAATTTGGAAATTTGGCATGATTATATATTTTAATATCATATTGCATATATGCAGTTGGACAGACTAGAAATATTGATTTCTTTTAAATGTTGTTTTGGATGCAGCTATTTCACCAATACACTTATACTGCCCGTTATAAATGGGCCTACGGAGGGTCTTATGATAATATACTTCAGTCACTTTTTCACTGCTATAGTCGGTATGACTTTTGTGTTTACACACAAGCTACTAACTTTGATAACAATCCTGTGTATGTTGTTGTTATCATTATCATCATCATCATCATCATTATTATTATTATTATTATTGTTTTATTATACAGGTGCTGAGTGGTGGGCTCAGCCATTTGGAAAGTCTTTGCCATTTTTAAGTTGGCTTCCTTATCTTGAGGGTAAGACATCCTTCATTATATAGTATTCTTTCTGTTTTGGACCAAAAGGTTGTCTCTGTTGCTATTTGTGGCAGTTGTTATGTTCCAAGTTTCATATGTAACGTCTAAAATGTATTTTTGGTATTTCCTTTGCTGAAGGCTTTTCATGCATTTGGAGAGAACTTTTTATACAATTGATTGTCTTTTACATGAAACAAATTAAAATTTTCTGCAATATGATCTGATTTCCAGTCAATCTTTTAATTCTGCATGTTCACTGGATACCAGATGGCAAGATGTCCTTGTCAGCTCAGATGCTTACTTGGGTTATATGAGCTTGAGAGTTGGGTAAATAGGCATAAGGAACATATTTTCCAAAGTGCATATATCATTTTCATTTGCCTAACTAGACTCTTTAATTTTCCATTTTGAATATATTATTGTTGATATACCGTTAATGGATCTAGTTTTTGGTTTTAAGAGGGTACGTCCTTTGCTATCAGATTATGCTCTTCAATGTGTAGTCTGGATGGCCAATTTTTTTCACTCTTTGGTTGAAATCTTCAATTCTCATTAATTTTTTGGTCATCTTTCTTTTTCTTAAATATTGAGAATCTATGCTGTAACTAAGATCATATTGTGAATATATTGGTAGATGTGATGCACCGATACATTAATTTATGTCATTTATCCGTATCCACTACTCAAGGATACTTTACCGATACTCATCATCGATGAAGTATGCAATCTATGAAGCATAATACTCTTATGATGACAATAATTTATAATTTTTTATTTTGACAATAAGAAATATGATAGTAATTTGGATCCACAGAATTGCAATTACATATTTATTATGTTTTAGGAATTTTTATACATTTTTAAATACGTATATGTCATGTATTGTATCATGTTATTTTCAAGATAAACGTATCACGATGTTGGATACACATTGTATTTGATACTGAAACAATGAGCCTAGAGACACTTCGAAGAAGAAAAATAAAATGGTTCAAAGATTTTATAGGATGGTCTTAGAATATTAAAAATAATATTTATAATATTTAGTTTATAGTTTTAATTTCTTAAAATGAGATGATGACACTTGTAGGGTCATAATTTAGTTGATGGCATATTTTTACGTCATATAAATGCACTCTTCTTACCTATGGAAAGGGGGGAAATATCAATGTTACCTTTTCAGTCTTTTAGCTATAGATTTTATGTATTTTAGAGCAGTTTAGCTCTTCGTTTGTATCAAATGGTGTTTCCATTGGCTTACTCTCCTCCCACAATCGACACCACCATGGCAAAAAGCCTTGAAGGTATACACTAGAAACTCGATGCCTTCTTTCTCAAACCATCCTCACAACCACTATCTACAAAGGGCCCACCACCACCACAATTGCCACCACCATCATATATCCTAGCAGATTAGACTTATCTACACACACATTCATACAATCAACCGCAACACCCACAATCGCCTCCACCTCATGGATTTCAACATCCACCAACATTTATACTACCCTCTACCTCCACCATCACCGGTGCCTCCACCTCACATGGATTTCAACTAGATCCATCAACATTTATACTATCCACCACCACCACCATCGCCACACAGTACAACTCTACACCACCTTTCCCACCACCTTCACCAAATGCCTTTGTCCTCACAATACAACTATTACTTGAATCCTTCCCCACTTCAATGGCTGCATCCGCCACTACCACAATGGCCTTCACAACTATTGACCCAACTACCACTAGCATAATGGCCACTGCCACAATGGTCAACACAACTAAGTTATTCACCAAACCCTATTGAACCCTCCCCTTCTCATAGTCTCACCTATCCCATGCAAGCCCAACTCAGACATCACAACCAATTTACCCAACCAAATCCATGTGAATTCCATAATAGATTTCCCACCATCACAGTTCCAACCATTACTTTCCACTGAAGCCCGCCACTCTATCATAATTCTTCTTCGATCACAAAACCTTGAGGACAAGGTTCTCATTCAACCCAGTGGCAATGAAAGAACGAGCCTAGAGACACTCTGAAGAAGATAAAGAAAATGGTTCAAAGATTTTATATCAGAAACACCTATTGTATCTGTGTATCATAAACTAAGAGTTCACATGGGGTGCATCTCTGTTTTTTAGTTTTCATTTTCAGTTGTGTTTTTATTACTACTAAATACTTGTTTTCACTTTGTTTTCTACCTTCAGGGAATTGCTAAGGAATTGGTGAAAACAATAAAATCTTTTTTCTCCATCTCCTCTACAAATTCTTAGAAACAAGAAACAAATTGAAAATAAAGTGGACTTTTTGATTAATAATACAAACGTATCAATTGAAAATGACATAAGAAGCTAGCCAATCATGATTATATCTATTCATTTTGCGTGCTTGTCTAATAAATATGGAGTAATAAAGTTAAGGTTGTCTGGTTCAAATAGCATGAAGTGGGTTCCGTTTTCTTGTCCAGTATAGCTCATTGTAATAAAGATTGTTGGTTTATATAAAGTTGATGTTTTGGATAAGTAACTTGATTTTTATTTTTCTTTTCTGCATTTCAGGAATCCCAACATTCAAAGCTATATTGTGTTTGATGATAGCTTTTGGTGTTACACCGACAGTTACATGCAAGTATGTATAGCTAAAATTATTAAGGTTCAACGTTGTTTAGAATGTGCAATACCCCCTTCTTCTTGGTGCAAAATTTGTTCATTTTTTCCAACTCTGGTATCTCATATTTTCTTTTACGTTGAACTATATACCATTTGGTTGTTATTTTGTCACTAGTTATGCTTAGCATAGATGATGGACTGAAACTGAGATCAAAGTAGTTGGAATATAGAAAATAACTGCCTACATTGTATCTTTTAGAATATTTTATAGTTTCTTAGATGATTTTCTGGAGTGATTTCTTGATTTTAATTTTAAAGTCTAGTGCTACTACTATAAATAGGGACCAGTGCTTTATATATTTTATGGGATTACAATACATTAGGCCAATAATTGATGAAGTTCTTCTTGGATTTTCCGATAGATGGCAGCAAAGACAATAATGATGGTAAGAATGGTAGTAGTGTTTGAAAATCCGAGGGGCAGAAACACCAAAAGATCTTCATCAATGGGTCATGAGTCAACACATAGGAGAGCATGGCACCTCCTTCAATTGAAACCATTAAGCATTAGATTTGTATTAAGCAATAGATTTGTAGATAATTTCATTTCTATGTTGTTCAACTTATTTATTTTTACAGAATATAGGAATCCAATTAACTTGAACTTCGCCAAACTGCCTCTCAAGTGTGAGTCCCTTTAACATTGTAAACTGCCTCTTGAGTGGAAGCTCTTGTCCACAAGAACTCAACGATGATGCTTACTTTTACTGTTGTTCATCTAAACGACACACCGTTTGGATTCACTGCCATTGTGACATTCAACACAAGGGATTATTTGATGTATCAGTGAGAAAGACCAACAAACCTATTTCTATAAGGTTTTTGAATTGAATGTGGTGTCATGTTTCTTGTGTGTTGGCTCGTAATCCATTGGTGAAGATCCCCTCGATGTTTTCCTCATTTTGGTTTTTAAATTATGGTATATGATGGAGTTGGTTGTGGATTTTGATGTACGAATGATCCCCCTTCTATCAAAAGTCTTCCCGACAATGAATCTAGAGTGACCATTTGACCCATAAGTGAGAAAGACCTGCATACCTATTGCTTTAAGGTGTTTGGATTGATGGTGGTGTTATGTGTTGGCTCGTGATCCATTGGTGAAGGTTTCCTCAGTGTTTTACCCCCTTGGGTTTTCCAACCATGGTATATGATGGTGTTGGTAGTGGATCTTGATGTGCAGATGATCCCTTGTGTCAAAAGCCTTTTTGATGGTAAATCCTGAAGGTGTGTTGTTGAAGTGAACGATAGTGCTAGTAAGGATTACCCTTGAGTACTTGTGGTCAAGTTAGAGCTTTTGGTCAAGTGAGAGTTTACTACAATGTGAAAGAGACTCATGCTTGACACATAAGTGAGAAAGACCTACAAACCTACGGTACGGCTTTAAGGTTTTTGGATTGATGATGATATCATTTCTTGTGTGTTGGCTTGTGATCCATTGGAGACAAAATATCCAAGAATTCATCTTGAAATTTTTTTTTTGAAGCATTGATGAGAAGATTTGGAGAACAAGGGAGTGGGACGAACTATGAAAGGTTAGCTTCCCTATAGCAAACTAGAGGACTATGTACAAGAGTTTGATTTCCAGTTGCCCAAGCCAAACCAAACTATATGTTTGGTGAGATCACATACCCTAGGGACCTTAGTAGAGCCATAGAAATTGCACGTGATTTAAAAGAAGCCATGAAAGAGATGCACAATGTGCGAGAACGGCAAAAACGTGCCGTCAATTTAGGGTTTTGTTTTCAAGGAGGAGGAACCATTGTGCCGAGAATGTTTTCAACCAGACTAAAGCTGCCATGAGATGGGTTAGGAGTCACAGGCATAAGCTTCCACGATAGCAGAACCAAATTTTTCAAGACAAAGAAGTAGAGTAACATGTACCCTTCCGTATGCTGAATATGTTTGTAGGAGAGAAAATGGAAAATGTTATAGTTATGGGTTAGCATATGGGCCTGGGCATATAGATTTCCTAAAAAAAATTTGCGGGTGATCATATTGGCTGAGGATGAAGAGGTGAGAGATGTTGGGGAAATAGCCATGATGGAAGAGGTGAATAATATAAACAAGAATTTAGGGAAGAAAGTAGAGATGGCATGTCAATGGATGGATCTTTCAATATGCTCAGCAGGTGGCATGACAGAACGCAACCACAAACAATGAAGCTAAAAGGAAAATTGCAGGGTAAAGAAATTATGATCTTGATAGACATGGAGCTAGTCATAGTTTCATATCTAGCAAGGTAGTGAAAAGCTTGGGAATCTAGCCTGAAGCAACCGAGCCCCATTATGGGCAAATTGAAGTACTCGATATAATACTGGTTAACTATCTCAGGTGCTTTTGTTCTGAACAGCCAAAGTCTTGGGCAGAGTTTATACCTTGGGCTGAATATTGGAGTAATACTAGTTTCCAAGTAGCTGCATACTGCGCCCCATTTGAAGTGGTTTATGGAAGATCACCATTTCGGCCAAATTTATCCGGGGGAAAACATTAGTGGAAGTGGTTGCACAAGATCTTGTGAGCAGAGGTGAGGCTTTAAAGCAACTTAATTACCATTTAGAGAAATAGAGCCAAGTGCTTTGTACCACAATATATTTCCCCATATTAATCTATTATCCTATTATTTAGAGTCTATTCATTTTTTACTTCCTTAAACCGTATAATCTCAAGACATGTTTAGTATTATGACATTCTTCTTTCTTGTTATGTTCATTTGGTGTTATTTTAGAGTATGTAGAATTCAATACCTTAACTCATCCATAATCCGATAAAAGTTAGCCTACAAATATCTGCAAATATGATATAGGCTAAAATTTTACACCAATTTAAGTACAGAATGATCCTTGTATTTCTGTAGGCTGTTTTACTTAGCTTATTTTGATGGTCAACATTGTTTTTTTGTTCCATACAGTGTTACTAATGTTTATAAGGTTGTGAAGGCAAGGAATGGAAGCATGCCACTTGCATTGGCTATGGTAATATATTTTTTTCATATGATATTCTTTCTCTAAGATCTGGATGCTTTATTCATGTGTTCGTTCTTGGGCAGCTTTACCCATTTGTTGTACTTGTGGGAGGAGTGCTTATGTGGTATAAACTCAACTCAAGATGCATCAATTTTTGTACTCAGTTTGTTTGAAAAATATGCATATTATTCTATTATTCCTTACTTCTTATAAGCGCTTGAGTGATTTTTGGTGCAGGGATTATTTGTCACCATCAGACATTATGGGAAGATATCCACATTTAGTTGTTATTGGGACAGGACTTACTTTTGGATACCTTGTGGTATGAAAGTTGTGTTTAAATTTGAAAATTGTTGGCTTATCTTTTTTTTTTTTTTTTTTTTTTTTTTTTTTTTTTTTTTTTTTTTTTTTTTTTTTTTTTTTTTTTTTTTTTTTTTTTTTTTTTTT
>Ga0209489_109247_pt1 | contig 12464 bp, 15 predicted proteins | sample SiratrowhiteBW_FD_187527 | JGI IMG/M metagenome (GOLD analysis project Ga0209489, IMG submission 187527) | Root nodule microbial communities of legume samples collected from California, USA - Siratro white BW (SPAdes) (version 2) | ecosystem: Host-associated > Plants > Roots > Nodule | place... | reverse complement strand
AGAGATATGGTGCAGATCCAGAAATATGGAGGTGCAAGAAGCAGATTCAACCTAAATAGCTTCAGGGGTATTTTAGGACTTTCAAATACTTGTAGGTGCGAATTCTGATTAATGGAGGTGCAGGTAGCAGGCCCAAACCAGCTAGTGGTGAGGGCATTTCAGGAATTTCCAAAAGTCTGGAGGTGCAAGTTAGAATATGTGGGGGTGCAGGGAACAATTTAGTGGCTTGCGAAATAGACATTTGAATCTATTTTAGAAGAATGTAACAACAAAATCAAGGTAGCCTAGTTGGTCTAAGACGCTAGTTTCAGGGCATGGGTTCGAATCTTGGTGGCTCCCTCTATGAGGTGCAATGGTGAAGCTCGGGAAGATAATGGGAGGGAGGTGCAGTTTAAATTGCAAAATGGTGAAGCTCAAGGAAGATGATGGGAGGTGCAATGGTGAAGCTCCGGAAGATAATGGGAGGTGCAGTTTAAATTGCTATCGGAGTGAGAAAGGTGAAGCTCGGTGGCGAAATGGGAGGACACGGGGTGGAAGCATGCATGAGCAGCAATGGTTCTCCCTCTCGCCTCTTTTCTCCCCTCCTCCCCCTCACTCTCTTGTTTTCTCTTTCATATCAACCCATTTTCCACGTGCCCACCACATTCCGTTTTCTCTCTCTCTCCCATGTGCCAACCTCATTCCGTTCTCTCACATGTGCCAACCACATTCACAAATTCTCTCCATTCCTAGCTTGCCACGTGGCAAGCAAAAACTCTCCACTCATAGCTTGCCACGTGGCAAGCATTTTTTATTTTATTTTAAATTCTTTAATAAGTTTTAAATATTCACTTAATCTTTAATTATTTTAAATACACTTTAATCTTTTTCTAACAATAAATTTCAATAAAAAACAATTTTATTTATTTATTTTATTTTGATTAAAACACTCACAAAATTAAATAAATTATTTTTAATAATAAAAAATAGTATATTTTTACCCGGACAAAATCGGGTATTGACACGCATGATTTAAATTTAGGATAAATATATTTTTAACAACATCACTATAGCAAAACTACACCCATTTCACACTTCCTTTTATTAATAAAATATTTTATTTTAATAAAATAATATTACTTTTAGGTATTAAATGAATATAGATTGTTTTTAGTAGTATCAACACATCACTCGGATAGGGTGAGAGATAAAAAGAAGAAAGTAAAAAAAAAGAAAAAAGTAGTTTATTATTTTAATCATATTCAATAATTTTTTTTTCTCTATTGTTGGTTTGTATCATGTTTTGTCGTAACAAAGAAAGCACAACAACAAATTGACAACATTATTAATAAAATAAACTAGTATTAATGAAATTAATACTATTAAGTACTAATTGAAAGAAAAGAATATTTTTGTAGATATAATATACTTAATATACCTTTGAGTAACACTGATAATCTTTTTTACTGAGTCTCATTTTCTTGTTTGTCATAACTAAATTTTTTTTTTCTTTTAAGAAGTCACCATATGACATGTCAATCACTTGACTAACAGTCACATGAAAAAAATAATAATATTTAATCATAAGACAGTTGTAAAGAGAAATTTGAAAATTAAGATGCATTTTTGAGAATAATAATTTATATTATTGCATTTTTGTGGTGAGGGTTTCGTTTATCATTTATACTATTTTTATCCTTTAAGATGTTAACATATTTTTATTTTGTAATATTATTATCATTTTTACTTCTATTATTCTGATTATCATTTGTACTATTTTCATTATCCACTACTATTTCATTGAAGTTTTAGATAAAGTGCACTAAGAGAGACTTCAACACATGAATTCTCAAACAGCTTCATAGAACATATAACCATCATAACATAACAACCTTTATGTCATGTTATGATTATTATTATAATTATTATTACAATTACAATTATTATTATTATAAAACTATTATTATTAGTATCACTATTATTACTATTATTATTGTTACTATTACTATTAATATTATTATTATAAATATTATTATTGATATCATTATTATAAATATTATTTTTATTATAAATATTACTATTGTTAGTATTATTATAAATATTATACTTATTACAGATATTATTAATATGATTATAAATATTGTTATAATAAATATTGTTATTATAAATATTATTATTATTATTATTAATATATTAAGCATTATCGATGGAATAAATTCGTCGCTAAGTTGGCTTCTTTCTTTGCTTTGTTGACTTCCTGATGAAGTCGTTCTTCCCAAACCATGTGATCAGAGTAATCAGTGGTAAGCAAGCAAGGAGGACTAAGTGAGGCAAGAAACTAATTGGCAATAGTCATTTGCTATAAAATCGACCTCTACTATTTGCTCCAGTAACATCCTTCTAAGCTTGAAGTTTGGTTGTTTTATCTACTTTGTTTACATCAGTGGTTGATTCTAATGAACTCTCTAATTGTATCGCCCTTAAGCGGACATTGTAGTTTTCCTACACAATCATTAGTAGATGCAAATGTTCAAAAATTAGATGAAAATTATAAATAAATTAAATAAAATATCAACAAATAACTTACATTCAATCCCAAAGATGAAGAATTTAGCTACCCATGGTAGCCATTACAAATCAATGAAAGGAAGATTGCAAGAGAAGAAGAGAATCTTGATTCTAGCCGTCTGCCTCTGTCCTCTAGGTCTTGATGCCTCTCAAAACCCTAAAGATCTCCTTTTAAACTTGGTTTTGGGCCTAGGTTAAGTGACTTTTCTCTTGAGCTTTTTCCTATTTTAAACTTTTTATTTCTTTTCTTCATGAATCTTCCAATCTATCATTTTCTTCATTCTTTTATACCTGAAATTTCACAATAATTGAGATTAAATGATTTCCTTTAACTCAGGACTCAAAACATAAATTTAAATCCAAAAACTCTAAAATTGGGAGTAATTACTATTTTAAATAACACTTAAACCCACAAGTACTCAATATTTCTCATGTATAAAAACACTCAAAATTGGTACTTATCAATTGTACAATTAGAAACACTATATGTTACAAAGATATATTGAATTACATGTAACAAAGTCACCAATAATACTTACCAGGCTCATTGTAATGTCTAAGTGTGATTTATGACCAATTGAGTGCAATGTTCAATCCTTAGCTGAAAATCTATTATTTTTATTTTAGGATGACTTTTATTTATCCTAATAATTCAAAAGTACACCTTATGCTTCCTTCCTTATCCAAGTAGGTTGGAAGCCCCTTGCCCTAGCTTTGGTTAACATGTCACAAAGTCGTTTTCTAACTTCGGACTCACAAACCTTTCTTATCTACCATCTATTCTGAGGGCCCCAAGTCACTCTACTATAAAAAAAAAAAAAAAGAATACATAAGTTAATATTACATTATTGAAACTTATTTAATTTGTATGGTGTTTCGTTAATAAATAAAATTACTTTGAAGTCACTCAACCAATAATCATGGCATGACATCATAATGATGGTAGTTCTCTCTAAATGATGACGTAATGCAATGTCCAATAGTCTTAATAACATGATGGTTGGGTGTCCGACTAAAAAACATATAAGTACAATTGTTAACGATTAATTGTAGAAACATGTCTAATGTAATATAAATAGACGGTTTCTTACTTAATAGGTCGGATGATGATCCTTCCACTAGAATCATATTGAACCTCCTCAATAAGTAGGTCGTGGTAAAAAATAGTAGTGGTGGGGTGTCATGAATGTCACCTAGTGGCTGCATTGAGGGACTGATAATGATATGGGAAGAGGAAGCAAGTATGGGTTGGAGTGTAAGAGTAGGGGTAGGCTGAATAAAGGGTGGAGAGGGGGGCTACAAAAAGGAATGAGAGGTGTGCTCGAGTGGTGAATTCCAACTTTAATGGAGTGGTACACATGAAGTGTGGTGGATTGTTGGAATAGAGGATGAGATCCCCGGTGGACCATAACTATGATGCACAGATGCAACCCACCTATGTGGACTGTACCAATGTAAGACAAAGCTTGTGCTAGAAGAATAGAAGGATATGGTAGTGGATCAGTGGCCAAATGAAGTGATAATAGATCATATGTATGGTGGGATGATAAAGTGAAATATGTGTAAGAAAATAAAAAATGTCGGTGGCTGGAGGAGAAAGAGGTTGAGGAAGACAAGCTGGAGGAGGGGGTAGAAAAGGATGTGATGGAGGAATGAGTTACTTTGTGAAAGTACCTTAAAAGAAAAAGGGTCTTTTATTTAGATTTGACTATTGATAAATCCCACAGTTAACTGTGAGTCACTAAGATATTCAATGCACTAAGCTCCCATATCTTTGGCTAGGAGAAGGCCCGCAATGAGTGTCTCGTATTTGGCATGATTATTAGATGTTTTGAACTTAAAGCATAAGACTTGCTTTATTTTGAGGTTCCTAAGGCCTTCTAGTACTATACACGGTCCCTTCCCTTCTGATTGGACGATCCATCCACATGCATGATTCATGTTTCATCTACCTATGCCTTTGGGCTTTACAATTCTGAGACGAATTCAGCTAGGCACTAGAACGTAATCAACCATCTCGATTCCTACTTTAAGTTGATCTCCAACTATTTGATTGACCATGCTATCATACTTTTAGCCAACTTTAATTTCCTTAGCACTCTGTGTGTTGAATAAATAGTTTCCTAGAAGTATGTCCTCAATCTTTTGGCCTCATGTACTAGGGATATGGTCACTTTCTCGATTTTATGATATTTTGTTTTAGTGTCTTGAAGAACTCAATTGTCATAATAGACGAATTTTTGTTCTATCGTTATTAATACGTCACTGACTGCTTCTTCAGAGATAGATAGATACACCAATAAGGCACATTTCAGTGTTGATTTGGTCAAGATGGGTGACAAGGACACCAACAAGCATTTGACGGAAGAGAACGCTCCTTCACATGCATTATCCTAAAGCAAAAAAAAGTAGAATTACCGACGAGCAAATCCATCTATTTTCGTTAACCATATTTTATTGAATTTTTGGATACAGTGCACTAAGAGGGACTTGAATGCAAGTAAATATTATGGTAATTTTTATATTTCTATCATTTTGACTTCTATTATTATTATTATTATCATTTATACTATTTTCATTATCCACCATTAATCATTTTATTAAATTTTTGGATAAAGTGCACCAAGAGGGACTTGAACGCAGAACCTCTCACCAGCTTCATAGAACCCATAACCATCATAACAAAATAACTTTTCTGTCATGTTATGATTATTATTATACTTATTATTATAATTACAATTATTATTATAAAACTATTATTATTATTTCTATTATTAATATTATAATTATAAGTATTATTATTATTATAATAATTATAAATATTATTATTATTATTTTAATTATATTATTATTATTATAATAACAATACCGTTATTATTATTATTAATATTATAATTATAAACATTATTATTATTAATATTGTTATTATTATTATAAATATTATTATTACTATTACTATTAATATTATTATTTTAAATATTCTTATCGATATCATTATTATAAATATTATTTTTATTATTATTAGTATTATTATAAATATTATACTTATTATAGATATTATTAATATTATTATTAGTATGATTAATATTTTTATTATTATAAATATTGTTATAAAAATATTATGATTATAGATATTATTTTATTTTTAATATTATTATTAATATATTAAGCATTATTGATGGAATAAATTTGTTAAGTTGGCGGACAATTTATCGATGAATTTAATCCGTACTGACGGATTAAGTTCATCGATAAATTTTTCGTCAACTTAGCAACGTAAAATTTTGGCAGTAATTATTAACAGATTAAGTTTATCGGTAAGTTGACTAAAATAATTTTTTTCAATAAAATTCGTCGGCAATGACATTTTATCAATGAATAAAATTTTGTTGGTAATTTGGATTTATCTTGTAGTGAAGAGAACTTCTCGACCTTCTTCATGAGCCTAATTATCAACCTAGTTTTAGTAGAAATTTGGATAACGAGGTTAATTGTCTGACTAGTCGTTGTACCTCCTTCAAGGTATTCAAACTTCTCACGCTTATTATTAGGGTTTGTTTCGGTGCCTTGATGTTTTAGCATGAAGCCTAAGAATTTTCCACCTTTTACTCCTTAAACACCCTTGATCAAGTCGATAGTTTGTTGCTTAGTTGTGTCAGACTTCACAATCACATAGTCAATATAGACCACCATGTTTCAGCCTATCTGCTGCTTGAAGATTTGATCCATCACTCTTTGGTAGATTGTCCGACACTTTTCAATTTGAATGACATTATCTCATAATGCTAATTTGTTGCTTCGGTTAAAAATCATTTTCTCCCTATCACCCTCATACATTGGGATTTGGTTATATCCATAGTAGGTGTCAAATAAAATCAACATCCTATATCCAGCAGTGTCATTGACAAACTATTCTATGTTAGATAGCGGGTATTTGTCTTTCGAACATGCTTTATTCAGGTTGATGTAATCAATGTACATGCGCCACTTGTCATTGTAGTTTTTTTATGAGGACTACTTTGGCCAACCAAGTCGTGTAGTGAACCTCATAAATAAACCTCCTTCCAACAACTTACAAACCTCTTCTTCTAGTGTGGTCCTTCTCTCTTTGCCCAACCGCCTTTTGTTTTAGGCTACCTCTTTGACACCCTTGCATATTGAGAGTTTGTGGGAAATGATTATAGGTTTGATCCACGACATCTTGGATGTTTTCTGGGCAAACAATTCCTTATTGTCATTGACTTTCTTCATCAAGTCAGCATCTTCCCCTTTTATATTTGTTCCAATGTTGGTGTTCTGTTTATCGGTCCTAATCCTGAATAGTGTGAACTCCTATCCTAGTTCCATCCTAACTTTGTCATTTACTTGTGGATACAGATCCATCATTGCCACCATTTTTCTTAAGCTAGAAGGCTCTAGGTTCGACTTTACGGTCTTCGGTAATATGTGCAAGCTCGCCGCATAACACTCCCTCGCAACCTTCTGATCGAGATGAATTGTAACTATGTCTGTCCTTCTTATGCGAATTTTATGGTGAGGTGGGGGTTGGACATTGTTGCTCCCAAGAGATTCAACGATGGTTATTCTAGAAGGACATTATATGATGTGTTCGCGCCCATGATGATATACCTCACTTTTATGGTCATGTAGTGTTTAGATCTACCCTCAAACTTTGTGTACATGTCAATGTAACCTTGGGTGTCAATCCTTTCTCCTGAGAAACCAAAAATATATTCGTCATAAGGTGTTATGGTGCTCTTAGACAATCCTAACTTCCTGAATGTCTTCTAGTATAATATATCAACTAAGCTACCTTGGTCAACAAGATTTTTTATCATGGTTTGGGTCAAGAACCTGAAAGTCTTTGTCAGTGAAAGTTATGAATAACATGCTCCTACTAATTTTGGAAACACTATTGACTGACCGGATGACACACAAGGGCAACTTTCTTGGTGAGTGCGAGGTACCTTCTCATACAAACCCTCCAAAAATGGTGTTTATTATCCTCTTACCGACCCGTTGTGTTATTTGTCATGGTCATCATCTTAATGCTCAGATCTCTCTTGATAGTCTCGTCTTTCTTGGTCCACTCTCCAGAGTGCATATTTTAGCTCATGTTCTCTCTTCACAAAATAATGAACTTGTTCGGCTTATACTAGTTTTTCGATCTTATCCTTGAGCATTTGACATTCCTCAGTCATGGGTCTATCATTCTTGTGATATCTTCAGTGTTTTTATAGGTCAGTGTTGGATAGAGTGTTCTCTACCTCGATGTGGTCATAAGGTCAATGTTTAATGCCTCCTCTAGGATGCGAGCTAAGTCAGTATTTAGTGGTGTGTACTCGGTAAAGTGAGACATCTTTTAACTTCTTTAGTTGTAATGATTGTAGTGTTTTTTTATGTCCTTTATGGAAGGTTTTTTTGGTTGGAGGGTTTGTTGGGGTTTCACGCTTTGTTGCAAAACTCTCTCATTTCTTTTAGTTACATGAATTTGGAAACTCTATGTCGCAATGGGCTTCTTTTAGAGGTTGTTAGCGAAGGGTCCTAACCTAAGGGCAGTAACATGTGCTACATGGAAACCTCGAGACTGAGGTTTTGGATATGTCAGTTTGTTGAATCGTTCCATGAAGTTCCTCAACAATTCTCCTTTTTCTTGGCGAATGTTCACCAAGGTTACGGAGTTTAGATTATGTGTTTGTGGCGAATTGAGTTCCAAATTTTGTCACAAAAGTGTCAAAGCAATTAATGGAGTATAGAGGCAAGCGATTGAACCAACTGAGAGTTGCCCTCTTGAGTGATGTCGGGAATACCCGACATTGTATGCCATTATCTATAGAGTACAAGCTGACTTGCATCTCATAGGCATCCACGTGCTCGTCAGGGTTTGTGGTTCCGTCATACTTGTCTAGGGTCGTGCTTTTCCAATTGCTCAGGAGAGATACTTCCATTATCCTTTCAGTAAATGGGTATTGGTAGCAGCTAGCTCTTTTGGTACTTGTTGGCGGTTAGGGCTTGAGGGGGACATTTTGAGAATTGTCACCTTCGTGGGTTATCTTCATCATATTTTCATATGACCATGTCGGATCTCTGTATAGGGCCTTAGTATGGATGTGCCTTGCTTCACTGGCTTCCAACTTTTGTCTTATCTATGCATTCTTGGCCTGCAAGGCGTCAATCTCTTCAACACTTTTCCTCTTTAACATCTCCAATTCCTAATGCAACTCTACCACCATCTCCATCCAGTCTGCGTTCATCCCTTCTTGCTCTTTGTGAGTTCGACTATCGTTATTCATTGTATTCCTTGTGCTCACTGATTATGTACTGCCAAAAACACCCAAATTATATTAGGAAGATAAATTTGTAGTATAACTAACTTAGGTCATTCTTCTCAAAGGCTACTTAGTTGTTCTCTTAAAAGAATTTAGGGGTTTTAATGAAATAATCAAATTTAATAAAAAAAATAGAATTTTAAACAGATTAGATAAATGTAAGCAATAAAAACCAACCCGACCTCTCTTCGGCTCTCCCAAATCCTTCATTGTCTCCTAAAGAAAATCTGAATTACATGTGTGGGTTAAATAGATTGAAATCTCCGCATCTATTTCACCTACTTGAAATGTCCATGTAGGGTTTTGAACTCTAACTTCAGTGGTTACTCAATGGAAGGACGGATAGTGGAAGGTAATAGCTCGACCGAACTGAAATGAGCTTGACCGGTACCAGTAAAAGAATCAAAAATATTATCGAGCAGTCCCGACTTATCATGCTCATAATCAAATAATTCATCAACCATATCATCAATAACATCACACAAAATAGAATGTTCCTCTCTAGGATGTCACATGGCATCAAATATATTAAACTTAATAACATTATCACCGAACTCCATGGACATAGTACTAGAGTGCACATCTATTTTAGTCCTAGTAGTTTTAAGGAATGGTCTGTCGAGAATGATAGTAGACTTGCTGAAAACCGAATCACCCTCAATCTCTAAAATGTAAAAATCTGTAGGGAAAATAAGCTCATTCACCCTAACTAACACATCAACTAAACCTGCAGGGTGTTTTGCTTTAGTTAGCCAATTAAATGACCACACCTGTAGCTTTTAGAGGGTCGAGACCTAGAGCATTAAAAATAGATGTAGGCATGAAATTTATGGATGCACCCAAGTCTAACGTGCAATCATCAAATTTATAGTTTCCTACAATGCCAGGAATTGTAAATGTTCCTGGATCTTTGCATTGTTTAGGCATCGGTTGGATGAGTGCTAACATGTTCTTGCTTAGGATGACTCTCTCATTGCCCTTGAGCTTCCTCTTATTGGTGAACAAATCCTTCAAGAATTTTTTATACTTTAGAATTTGTTTAATTGCATCTAGAAGAGGAATATTGACCTCAACTTTTCTGAAAGCTTCTAAGATCTCCTTCTCCAGTGCTTGTTCTGTCTTCTTGGAAAGGATCAATCCCTATGGAAAAGGCGCATGAATTGAGGGCTTAACTGTTGCTTTACTTGCTGTTTTTAGGTTCGCTCTTTATTTCAAACTTTTGCTCCTTCATTGTTTGACTCTTCTTGCTGTGCAAGTTCCTCTATTTTCTTTTCATATTTCAGGGCAATGGCACTCACGTTCTTCCCGTTGGCATTTGGATTCAGAATTGGCTGGAAAGTTAAACTATTAGACGCTTGAGATTGATTATGGCTAATTGCATTTTCCAATTGCCCTATCTGGGTTTGCATACTTTGAATGGTGGCCTTGTTTCTTTGTTGAAATTGCAGATTCTTTGTATCCATCTGCTTCATCAATTCTTCTAAAGAGGGGTCACTCTATGGTTGAGTAGATTGTTGCACAAAATTCTCTTTCTATTGTTGGAATAAGGGTCTGTTTTGACTGGAATTCTGCTGCCAATTTTGCCTTGGATGAAAGGTAGAATTGTTAGAGGAATTTTGAAAATTATGATTATGACTTTGATTTTGTCCCATCTCAAATTGGGATGATCTCTCCAGCCAAGGTTGTATGAATTTGAGTATGGATTATACTATTGTTGATTCTATTAGGTCTTCTTGGAAAAGCACGAGCTGCTACAACGTTCTCTTCTTGAAATGTTGGACAAGAATCAATGGGATTTGAGATATTCGAACAGATGCCGCATGCTTTGGTTTCTAAAATAGTAAAATTCAGGCAGTTTGGCTCACAGCTAATTGTCTCACCAATGATTCCAACTCATGAAGCTTGTTAGTCAAAATCTGCTGGTCTATACCACTTGGGGTTGAGGAAGTTGACTTGCTAGAAGAAGCAACATGGTATACTGTGGTACTGTTTGACCGAGTTCCAAACTGTTGAGCATTGGTAGCCATATTTGAAATGAGCTCTCTAGCTACTGCAAGTGTTTTATCCACTAGGGCACCTCCACTAGCTATGTCCACCATGCTTTTGTCCATGGGCTGTAAACCTTCATAAAAAAAATGATTAGCAGTTGATCGCTAATCTGGTGGTGTGGACAACTGGCACAAAGTCTCTTAAATCTCTCCCAGTATTCATGTAGATTCTCGCCAATTGCTCGTCTAATACCGGAAATCTCTTTTTTGATTGTAGTGACTCTTGAGGCTGGGAAAAATTTCTTTAAGAATGATCTCTTCATGTCATTTCATTTTTGAATTGATGCTGGTTGCAGCTAATACAACTAGTCTTTCACTCTGCCACCTAGAGAGAACGGGAATGCTCTGAGTTTGATGTTATCTTCATCAATCCCATGCAGTTTCATGCTAATGCAGACTACATGAAATTCCTTCAAGTGCTTGTGTGGATCTTCACCTACAAGACCATGAAACTTGGGCAATAAATGTATTAAACCAGATTTTAATTCAAAATCAGCATCTAACTCAGGATATTGAATGTATAAAGGCTGATAAGTGACATTAGGTTCAGCTAATTCTTTAAGTGTTTTGTAATCAATATTTTGAAAATAAGGACGAGGAGGAAAATTATCTAAACCTATACTAGACTGACGAGAAAAATGACTATGACTACTCCTATTAACACTAGAATCTAAAGAAATAGAATCAAATGCGTGATTGTGATGAAGTTCAGATTCACGATTAGGTGCGTGTTCAGATCGACTCTTAGGTTGTGTTTGGTTGGACTGATTTGAGGGGATTTACTGTTCAAGAAGATGGATTTGAGGGGATGAAGGTTGTTTGGTTGACCTGATTTGGAAGGATGGATGAGGAGAGATTTGCAGGATTGGAACTTCGCTCATCTAAAGAGATTTGCAGGGATTTGAAGGGATGAAAAGCGAAATTACGAAATAGCCCTTGTAAATGAAGTGGAAATTACGAAATACCCTTGACTTTGGAAATTACAAAATACTCCTTTAAGTGAGTTTAGGGTTTGTAACAATATATATTATATATGAAAAATAAATTGATTTATACCTAATTCTTCAAATAATTGATTTCAATGATTATATATATTTTTTTCATTCATAATACTTTCCTTTTTTCCAAAACAGCTATAATATAATTAATCTCCCTTTAATCTACCCATACTTAATACAATCTATCCATTCATAATTATGTTATTGACCTAAAATAATTAAATCACTAGGCTACCTTGATTTTGTTGTTACATTTTTCTAAAATAGATTCAAATGCCTATTTCGCAAGCCATTAAACTGTTCCCTGCACCCCCACGTATTCTGACTCGCACCTCCAGACTTTTGGAAATTCCTGAAATGCCCTCGCCACTAGCTGGTTTGGGCCTGCTACCTGCACCTCCATTAATCAGAATTTGCACCTACAAGTATTTGAAAGTCCTAAAATACCCCTGAAGCTATTTAGGTTGAATCTGCTTCTTGCACCTCCATATTTCTAGATCTGCACCATATCTCTCTCTAATTCCTAAAATACCCTTAATTTA
>Ga0209489_109244_pt1 | contig 12468 bp, 7 predicted proteins | sample SiratrowhiteBW_FD_187527 | JGI IMG/M metagenome (GOLD analysis project Ga0209489, IMG submission 187527) | Root nodule microbial communities of legume samples collected from California, USA - Siratro white BW (SPAdes) (version 2) | ecosystem: Host-associated > Plants > Roots > Nodule | place: USA... | reverse complement strand
TTTTTATCAATTCATTATTTTGTTTTTCCTTTTTTTTTTTCTTACTCAATTACCCACACTTATATGACTATATTCATTTATTTTCACTTCACTTCATTAAAACCATATTACGTTTAATTTCAACTCTTTCTTTTTCAAAAAATTATTAGATTTGGATTTTTTTTTACTATATTTTGTCTTATCATTCTTGTTTTAATTTCTTTAATTATTATATTATTTAATTCAATAAGAATTGAAAAAAATATAAAATTTAATATATATAAAATTATTAACAAAAGTATTTTTAAACAAAATTTTTAGTTGAAGTTAATCTGAAATTTTAAAAATATATCTTTATATAAATTTTAAATTAATATTTAATTAATACTTATGAAGAAAATTAGATGAATTATATGTTAGGTATACTCAGACTTTTGTAAGGTTGAATTTAATAACAGATCAATTTGTTAATAATTATTGATAAAATAATAACCGTCAAATTATCAATAAATATATTGATTACTTAATTGTCAATTTATCAACAAATTAAATATGTCAATATATTTGTTATAGTACAGATAAATCCATAAACAACGATGATGATATTTATTATTATTATTATTATAATGATAATAATAATATTATTAATAAGATAAAAGATAAAAGTAATAATAATACAAATCATAATAATAAATAATATTAATAATAATAATAATAATAATAATACTTCTAATAATAATAGTATTAATAATAATAATAATAATAATAATAATTATTATTATTATTATTATTGTAATACTTGTAATTATAATTATAATAAAATAATAATTATTATAATAATAATATTTATTATGTAACATGGACAAGGAAAATAAAAAATATATCCATCACTCATTTAGAATACATGATTGAACAATTAACCTTAATATTCGATAAATAATATTCTATAACACAAAATATTCGATAAATAATTTCGTTGAGTAACTTGTTAAGTCTGTTTTCTTCTTTGACTTTTTTTTTTTCTTTTTTTTTTTCTTTTCTATTTTCATTTGAGTTTGAATTCTCTCATAAAAAATGAGGTATTTTCTCTATTCACTTCTTTTTTAGGTCACTTTGTTAAAAAAAATCTTATTATTTTTCTTTCGTCTCATTTTTCTAAATTTTGTATCATTTAGATTCATTGTATTATATTTTTATAAGTATAACACAATGCACGACATCAAGACAAATTATTTAAAAATATTCGAAAGAAAAACAAAGGTATTTTTTCACATTTATAAAAATGTTTGATATAACTTTGTTTTATTTCATACATTGACATTCACATAAATTGAATAAATGAGATGCGCGAAGAAAAAAAAGTATCTGTCATTAGAAGGTATATGAGAAAAAAGATATATGTAATATTAGTCAGCAGTATGGACTTAGTGAGAAGAGAAGACAAACCACCAAATATATTAAGAATAAAAAAATTATTATATAAAACCACAATTTTATTCAATTATGAAAATGTAATAAGGTGAAAAATAACTATTAACCTAAACCTAAATATGATATTTTACAAATAAAAATACATACTTTAATTATTTCAAATGATAATGATACAAACTTTACTCTTCCCATGTCCAGTAATTCAATGAAAAGAAACAATAACTTAGTGACTTTAGCCAACCAACCCACCCACATTATATTTACTTCCTCCACAGAGAAAAGATCGACCTTAATGAAAAAAAAATGCACATCACAGTTTCAGTATTTAAAATATTGAAGTCTTAAAATGTTGGGTAACAACTCTGAAAAAATAATATTATGTGATGAGAGAATTGGATAGAGTTTTAAATAAATAATTTTTGTAGAGTTTAGAAAATTAGACATTTTTATTCTTCTATATGAAAAATAGATGTATAAAGTAATTTTATATTTGGGACACCGTCAAGCTAAGGAATGAAAATAGATGCATTCTTTCTGCAGATCCATAATATCATTGTGGACTTAGTGAAAATAACCTTTGTGAAAAGACTAAAAAGAATTTCATGAAAATAAAAGAAAAAGTTTGATAATGTATTTTGTATTTTAGATTGAATTTCTTTTTTTTTTAATCCAAAAGTTATTATTAGTTTTGAATTGGGTTTTTATAAGTACGACGATCAAGTTAGTTAACAATTCGAGATGTATATATAACTTTGGGATCAAAAGAACATTACCTTTTGCCTTTAGTATGTGTCTCTATTTATAGACTTGATGTTGGGCCTTCTCCATGGGCTTGAGTCCCAAGTATTAATGTGCTTTCATTATTTTTATAATTGAGTATTAGCTAGTTTTCACTTTGATTAAGCTTAAGGCTTTGCACTATGTGACGGACAATCGGGTTATGGTCTTTGAGGGGGAAATCATGGAGTTGCTCTGAAGTAACGAACAACTTCTGTTGAGTATTGTTGGTCGGTCAGCATATTTGCAAATTGCTAAGTAGGCGGTCAGATACCGAGGTAGTACACTGGCTCTCCAAGTCCAAGAGGAATATAAAAGATTCCAAAGAGGACTTTATCGATCATAGTCCTTTGGGGTTGGTTAGGGGTGCGACCGTTGTACCTGAGGGACAAAGTATGTATGTGTTTGTCGGCCGATGCGGCAGAAGTGTCTGGTACGGGATTACCATACATACGTACTGGAAAATTAGCCACAATGGGGTGATGATTGGGGATGGAGAACTAGACGGAGAGTTGTCTCTAACGGTAAGCACTTTCAGGACTAGTATCTATATTTTCTAGATTGAGTATTCTGGTTGTTGAAGAAAGAGAATGAGATACCAGGGTCAGGGTCAGATTCAAAAAAGTTTCACAAGCAACATATCTTCGCGAGCAAGTCTGCTGTTAAAAGCTACATCAATACATATTTTCCTGGTACCGATCATGAAGTCTTTTTATCTTCTTTCTCCTGGAGGATTCCCACTTTATTAGCTTGCGGCAATATTGTCCCTATTGTTGTCGTATATATTCGACAGATAACACACGAACTATGTGACTCTAACTACGACAACTTTGTGGGGAGTAAAGCAAATAATGAAGGGTGCTCTAGTCTTGTGTTTGTTGTTGTTCCTTCCTATGATGTTTGTTGTTCTTAACAATTGTTTTGTCATGCTTGTTGTTGCATTCTTCTAACACAAAGAATGTACCCGACAAAACAACAGGTTCAGAACATTAAACATCATACGACATGACTTGTGAATAATTGTCCACTTTTTCTAACACAAGACTAGGGCACCTTTCAATATTTTCTTTACACACCACAAAGTCTCCGCAGTTGGAGTCGCATGCTTCGTATGTTATCTATCGAATATGTATAGTAGCAATAGGGACGGGATTGCAGTAAGCTAATAAAGTGGGAATCCTCTAGGAGAAAGAAGATAAAAAGACTTCATGATTGATGCTAGGAAAATATGTATTGATATAACTTTAGTAGCAGACTTGCTTGCAAAGATGTGTTGCTTACGGAACTTTTTTGAACCTGACCCTGACCTTGGTACCTCCTTCTCTTTCTTCAGCAACCAGAATAGTCGATATAGCAAATACAGATACCAGTCCTGAAAGTGCTTATCGTTAGGGACAACTCTCCGTCCAGTTCTACATCCCCAAACTTCACCTGTTACGGCTAATTTTTTGGTGTGTACGGTAATCCCGTACCATACACTTCCACCGCCACTCCCAGTAGACCATCTTTCCCAGTTTTGTCGAAACTAAAACCAACCTGTTCTCTTATTACCATACCTTCAGTTGTTACTTAAGCTTGTGTGACTCGACTAAACCCTGTAGATATGTGCAGTAAAGGATTCAGACGGAGTGCAGAACTATTGTAGGGGCAAGCCATTCATTAATGATATTTAGCTCTTTATTATTATATTGCAGGGGCGTAAATGTTCAATGGTAGGTTACAAAGAGTATTTTTTACCGATTAATTTTACATTGTGGGATCACCACACAAGTAACAGACCCTTATCTCTCCTTTCTGTCATTTATGTAGGAGTAAGATTTTTGACAATTTTGGATGTTGTCTTGAAATCGTCTACCTCTGAAGTGTGCGAAAGATTGATTTTTCTCCCATTAAGGATTTTTGTAGCAAAAGAATTCGATTTTGCTTGTTGAAAAAGGTTGTTACTACTGATGTAAAAATGACATTTTCATACATTTTAGCCAATGCAAACACCCTTTGCATAGAATCTAGTTGAAACATTCTCAACATGATTTGAATGTCCTTTTTCAATCATCCTAGGAAATAACTCAATGTATGTAACTGTATTCGAGTAATAAAAATATCAAAATTCTCAAACGGTGTATTATGTGATTTTTGGAAAATTCATAAATTTTCTTCATTAGTCTTTTCTTTCTTCGTATGAAAGTTACCTTTTCATTTGATATGGTTTCAGTGTTATTATTGCATGACCCATTTTCTAAAAGGAAATATAACAAAGAATTTTCATAATAATAAACAAGAAACAGTGAAAGAATTTACCAATAATATATAATATACAAATAGTACTATAATTAAAATATAATAGGTCTTGCGTTTGTGAAATAATTTTTGTATGTGAGGAAAAGAAACTATATCTGAAAAAAGGAACAAGAAACAAGAATGAGGGAATGAAATGGAAAAGCCTAAAGGAAAGAGTTGCTCAAAAAGAGTTGATGGGTCTTTTTTTTTTTTTTTTTTCAAAAGGCAATGAAATTTCTTTTATAAGACAAGTTTTTTTACACATGTAATGTATAATAACAAATTTAGTAGATTATATAAATTCTAATACAAATATTTAATTGTAATCCACCTATCAATGTAAATAGCTTGAATCTTTATAATTTACAACTAATTTTTAATAACTGGTTGACTGAAATCAAATTTTAATGATTAGAATTTTCTTTTTCAATTTCTTTGAAAATATACTATCAATTACTATCAATTGCAATAAATTCCTTATCTTTTGTCTCTCCTCGTCTAATTTTTTTTTTTTTGTTTTGTTATATCTATTTGATGTCTATCTTTTTTTAAAATAATATTCTTACCAATGATATCTTATCACATATTTTACTTCTATTTTTAAAATTATATTTATAAGTTTATTAGTTATTTATCATTATGGATACGTTATACTAAATAAAATATTAAAAATATTATCCAAAAAGGATTTTAAACATAAAAATGCATAAAGACGGTAACTATACAACAAATATTTAATTGTAATCCACCAATAATAAAAATAATTTGAATCTTTATGATTTACAGCTAATTTTTAAAAAATGTTGATTGAAATCAAATTTTAATGATTAGAATTTTGAAAATTATTGAAATTATATAAGTTTCATTTAATTTTACTTATGTCAAACTTAATACACCTTTTCTATATAATGAAACTCTAACAGTATTTTCACATACTTTTTTATTATCACTACTATCCTTTTTCTTTTTCATTTTTTTTTCTTTACCTTTTATTTGTTACAGTCACCACCGTCACCTCCTTTTTTTCTCCTCTGCTAACTTCTATCTTGATCCAATGTAGAATGAGAATGATCTTATAATAAATTAACCCTATTTATAAGTTTATGGAACTCATATTATATAATATAATAAATTTGTACGAGATCGCACAAAAATTATTACTAAATATTATATTATTAAAAATATTCAACATTGTTTATGCATAAATTTAATAAAAACAATTTAAAAAACATTTAAATATTTTTGGAGAAAAGATTTGAAATCTTTATAATAATGAATTTATATATTTTTCTAATATTTTAAAATTGATGAAAAAAAGTATATATATATATATATATATATATAATGTTATATATAATTTTATTATGTATTTAGTAGTCAACCTCTGAACATGTTCTTTTTCTTTATTATTGTGTTGTAACAATCAATTATATTTTTTAGGAAATCCTGTCAAAAGTGAATGATCTTAATTCATTAATTTTATTTTTTGGACTTTAAAACTGATTGTCTATAATTGTCTTTGTTTGTAATTGCAATACACATAATAATAACTATGAAAGAAAATTCATGAAAGGAGCATAAAACTATTAGAAAGGAGACAGGAAGAGGTTTCCTTAAAACTAAATGGAGATCAGATTAAGACAGGACTTCCTATTTTTTTATTTATGACATAATTTATTCTATGCATTTACTGAAGTATATTATAATTAATATTATTCATTGATTATTATTGAATTAAGTAATTATTTTTTAAGTTAAATATAATTACATAATTTATTGATAATGAAAATACAAAAAATAATGCAAATTTAAAAGATTAAAAATAGTTTTGTTGGTATTAAAATAATAGAAGAGAATAGAGTGAAAAAAAAGTGATTACATCTTTCCGATTTTGAAAGTAACTAATTTAGTAAGTGTATTCAAATTAATGTTAGAGATATAAAATTTAAAAATTAGTTTACAAAAAATGAAAATCTTAAGGACTAAAGAATGCTTTTTTTCTTTTTATGTTTCAAAAAGTTTATCGGAAGCGTATGTATAATATCTTATATATAATTTAAATATAAAATAAATTCTTCATTTATATTATAAATTTGATTAAAACCTTTTAATATTAATAATATTATTAATTTGAGATGAGCATATTGTGTTTTCTATTGATTTATTAATTTTTTATAGATAAAAATCATTATGTTGAGATTTTTATATTTAAATTATATTTTAAAATAAAGTTGTTTATTTTATATTTTTTAATAATGGAAGATCTATCTTTAATTATATACTCACATATCTTTAATAACATCACACTTCAGGAAAAAAAACTTTTTACTTAAAAATGGATAAAAAAAGGTAAGAAAAGTAATAAAGTAAACAAAGAAGACAAACTTAGTAAGTTATCAGATGAGATTATCCATCACATATTTGAGTTTCTGTACCGGTGCTTAACATCCATGACTCATAATTCAAAGATTCTTCATTTCTCAAGTATTTTATACATCATTTCCTGTCTCGTAAAGGTCCTTCCACCAATGTTTTCAAACTTAGCTTGGAATATCATAGAGAAATCGATAATCTATATTTAGTGGATTCTATCATTGACCACGTTACTAATACACCATCCATGTTCACAACATTAAGCTTCTTACAATTCATGCGGAGTGTGTTATGATGAAACTTCCTCAACTTTTTTACTTGTAATTCTCTCACTATTCTCAAATTTTGTTTCATATCCACTAAGACTACCACTTCTAATTTTCCTTCTCTTAAACACTTGTTCATATGTAATTGTCACTACTTTGGTGAGATCAATAGGTTAAAAATCTTTACTCCTTATCTTACATATTTGAATACATCAGGCTTGAGAGTAGACGAGAAGTTTGATGCTTACTGTGTTATTGAGCTAGCAAGACAAGACTTAAATATTTTAAATATTGAGTTTGATGCTTACTATGTTATTGACCTAGCAAGACCCACCAGACTTAAATATTTTAAATATTGTGACTATGATTTGTATTATTTTTTCATGAGATTAATCTTTCTTTCTTGAAGAAAATAAATATTGATGCAGATGGTTTACTAAAGATACTGATTTATTGTTTCCTGTTATCGAGTTGTTCGAAGTAATGGAAAGAGCAAAATTTATATCCTTAATCGACCAAAATCATTGAAGTAAATGTTCTTTCTTTTATAAAATATAATATTCAATTAATAGTTAGGGTTTAAGGTTTACTTCAATTTGATAATTAAATTACAGTGTTCTTTGATATGACTATTTATGTTGTCTGGAGGTTTTATCTATGTTTCCAAATTGAATGAGATATTTTTTCCTTTCACTATAATGCAATAGAATGCAAACTTTTGAGTTAAGACATGATTTAGTAAGTTAATCACTATCATGATTATCTTTGAGAAAGAGAGAGAGTACTGTGATAAATATTCACATAACTATCCTTTTGTTTGTTCACATGGAAGTTTAAACAACTTATTTAAAAGCAGAAAAGAGAGTGTATGACAAAATTTAATTTATTAATAATTTTTGTACAATCTAGTACAAATTTATTATATTTATACATAATATGAGTTCAATAAACATATAAAAAGGATTAATTTATTATATAGGATTATTTTTACTTATATTTACTTTGAGCATCAATATAAAAGTTGGTAAAGGAGAAAAAAATAAGAGTTGATAAGGAGAAAAAGAAGGAGGTGGCGGTGATTGTAACAAATAAAAGGTGAAGTAAGCACAAAGAGGTCACAGAGATACTGTTAGGGTTTCATTATATAAAAAACGTATCTTGATTTAAGGTCAAAAATACTAAAAGAAACTTATCTAGTTTTAATAGTTTTCAAAAGGTAATAAATATAAAAATAATTAAAGATAAGATCTTTCACCATTAAAAACAATATATAATAAACAATTTTATTTTAAAATATAATTTAAATATAAAAATCTTGACATAATTTTTTATTTATAAAAAATCAATAAATAAATAGTAAACACAATAGGCTGATCTTAAAATAATAATAACATTACTAATATTAAAATATTTATAATGTAAACAAAGAATTTATTTTATATTTAAATTATATATAATATATTATATATACTTTTTTGATAAATTTTTCGAAACGTTAAAAAAAAAATTAATTTCTAAAGATTTTAAATATGATAAATTCTTATATGATAAGCAAGTGAATGAAATATTATATATATATATATATATATATATATATATTTAAAATATTTATGTAAAAATAATTAAATATAAATATAAATAATATATTTATAATATTTTTGATATTTTTATTATTGGTAAATTATATAATAATATTTAACTTAAAAAAATAATTAATTAGTTCAATAATAATCAATGAATAATATCAATTTTATAATATACTTCAGTAAATATATAGAATAAATTTTACATTCAATAATTATTCTAAAAAAATTATATTAATAAAGTTATAAATAATTTTATTCTTATATTTATTATTAATATTTAATAAAATTATATTTTACATTTACTTGCATAGCCAAATTAATATTTACATAATTTAAATAATTTTTTTGACTTATTTATTTTATTTGAATAAATTTTTTATAATATTTATTTTATTATTCACTTATCCAAAATTTAAATTATAGATTTTACTTTTATTCATTATTAATATTGTCTTTTATTGAAAAATTACAAAAAATAAAACTAGAAAAATTATGCATAAGAATTCGGTAGGGATAAAATCTCTAAAAAATTTTAGGTTTTTTTTAACGAAAAAAAAATTAATTGAAACAGTTGAGCGGTTCCAACCCAATTAAAAGGAAGATAAAAAAGAATACAATAAAACTCCCAAAGACCAACATCTAGGTAAAAAAGAATCCCAATACTGTACTAAGAAATGCAATGAAAATGGTACACCAAAAAGTAAGGCAAAACCCAAGCACATGCAACCGGAAAGACATAGAGAGGACACTCATAGCAACAAAACAGACACAGTGGACCTAAATAGAACTAGTGCCGATCAGTATCAACCAGCACCTGATAGTAATTTAATTTGAACTTAGTGTTTTATAAACCTTTTTTGAAACATTATTATAATATGCAAGTCAGAGTAACACTAAGATAATTCTCCTTTTCTTTCCAAATTTTTAACTTTCTCTTTTTAGTTATTTAATGGCAACAAAGTAAAACAAATAACAATTAATAACTAAAATGCAAAAAAACAGACCAGTAATCAAATTGTAAAGTTTTTCTTCTTTGATCTAGTTACACCTGGTTAAATACATATTAAAATCTTTAAAATGATCTTAAATAAAGTAGATAGATCAAGTTAAACTTTCAAAAAGTTATAAACTTAAGAAATTTTATCACATGTTAGTAGGTTAGATTTGAGACTTGAAATTTTCATACACAATCAAACCAAATAATATAGCTGGTTCCAAAGATGAGATTGAACACCTTCTAAGAGATTTGGAATACGAATTTGTAGTATAGATTGATTAGAAAAAAAAAAATTTTGGATGAAACTAAATATATCTGTTTTTTTCATTTAAATTACTCATTAATGTTATATGAATGGTTAATATTGAAAAAAAAAAACAAAGTGTTATAGATACAATCAAATAAAAATATTTTTAATATTTAGAAAAGTAATTTTTTTTATATTTATATCATTTAAGACAGTGACCGTGATATGATAAATAAAGTTCTAAGTAGTTTTTATTTTTAAATTTGATATTTTAGCTATAGGTGACACCAGTCATTGGTACAATCAGTCATCCAATGTTTAATTTTATTTATATTTTTTTTGTAGATTTATATGTATTGAAGTTTGTGCTAGTATGTAGAATATACTTTTTCATTAATATGTGATTACATATATCTCTGTCTACTATATATTTAGCTGCCATTGGTAGCTTGTCATCAGATAGATAAATGCAGATTAGAAAAATAGTGAGCCAACATGCATTGATTGAAGAGATATGACACTAATAGGAAAACAAAACAGACAAAGGGGACCTAATATCAAGACCCTTTAGCTCACTCTGACCACTTGGAAATACACTTGATAGATATTATGTTAAGCCCTTATAACATAATGAATTTTTTAAAGAGCAAAGCTTGGTTTAGCATTCTACTAGATTCTCAGCTCACCTTTTCCAGTGAATGTCAACCAATTACATTGACAATCTCAGACCAAGATTTCCTACTTAGTAACCAATTACAAAAATTAACGAAGCGAGATCATTCACCTTGACAATCAAAGTGACAAGATTTCCTAACCACCATGAGCTATAAAATTTGGTGAAAGAAAAGAAAATGAAGGAGGTGGTGGTGACAAATAAGTGGGGAAGAAATAGAAAATCAAATTGATTGTTATAACACACTAATAAAGAAAAAGAAAAACATGTTCTTTTAGGATTAATGTGAGAGAAAGGTTGTAAGATGTTTAAAGGACTCTTAAATACATAATAAAAATATATATAACATTCTATATACTTTTTTCATCAAATTTTTAAAATATAAGAAAAATATATAAATTCTGTGTTGTAAAAATTTGAAGTCTTTTCACAAAAGATTTTTTAAATGTTTCTAAATTAATTTTTAGATTTATGCAGGAAATAATTTAGAGACAATGTTAAATATTTTTATGCAATATTTTTTTAACAACAAAAAATGAATAAAATAAAAGGAACACTTAAGGGGTGTTCCAACCCTTGTACAACACACTCTAACCATAAGAGTATCACAAATACCAAAACAATAAGTCCATACAAACAAAACAGTCTACTAAACAAATTAGAATCAGGATCCTAGGGGCACCTGAAAAAAGACAGAACAAGCGACCAGAAATATGAAAACATAAAAAGAACAGAAACATATCAACCAAACCTCAAGAGTTGTTATGCCAATGATTGGAGGCATACCACTGGAGAGAGAACCCAATCTGAATAAGAAAAAGATGTTATCTTCATCTTGTACTTAGCCCATAACCAACCCTTAAGTTAAACAAGACTAAATAATTTTATACATGCATATTGTAAGAGAAATTATTCTTGATTTTTTGTGAAATTCGAAATTATTCTTAAATGTTGTTTGTTAATAAGCACTAGAGTCTTCTAAATGTTTATCCTAAGTTTCTTCAAACGTGTTTCTAGTCCTGTGTAATACGATTTTTCAGGTCTTTCATTATCGTCTGTATTATTATGTTTTTCGCATTAAAAAACATAAAAAACGAACATGACTGATATCAATTGATATAATAGAAGATTTAAAAATTGCATATAATTTGTGTCAACACCCAATTTCGTCCGGATAAATGAAATTTGTTATAAAAAAATGAAAAAAATATTTCTAATTAATTTTCAAAGAAAATTCAAAAAAAGTTATTTAATCAAATTTGAATTTTGTTATTAGGAAAAATATAAAAAAATGATTTTTGCGGTTATCCTTTTATTTTCATTTTCCTAAATAAAAATGTTTCTTATCAATTAAAAAAATAAAAAATTTAGCTTTAAATTTATTGTTTGATTAGCTTTATTATTTTTCTCTTATTTTCAGAAAAATACAAAAATAATAATAATAATTTAATATTTTTTTTACCATTGTCTTTTATCTTTTGTTCAAAAAAAAAGAGAGAAAATCAAAAGACTACAATTTAGATGTTTATCACTTTTTTTCATTTTAAAAAAAAATAATAAAGAATATATATGTAGTTTTTGAAAAAAAAAGAAGAAAAATAGGTAATGAAAAGTTTGAAAAAAATGAAAGAAAAGGGATTTTAAATAAATATTATAAAATTATGAAAAGATAATTATTAATTTAGGAAAAGACGTTTGAGTCTAGTTCCTTAAGTTTTTTAAAAAGAAAAAAGAGGAAAATACAAAATGTGATCTTGAAAAATTACGTGGCTCACCTTTTTATATACCTAATCATTTTCATTTTAAAAATTAGTTTAAATAAAAGAGAAGAAAGATAAAATAAAAGAAAAAAAAAACAACAA
>Ga0209489_109243_pt1 | contig 12469 bp, 5 predicted proteins | sample SiratrowhiteBW_FD_187527 | JGI IMG/M metagenome (GOLD analysis project Ga0209489, IMG submission 187527) | Root nodule microbial communities of legume samples collected from California, USA - Siratro white BW (SPAdes) (version 2) | ecosystem: Host-associated > Plants > Roots > Nodule | place: USA... | reverse complement strand
GTGCTGCAATTGTTGCTGCTGCATGGCAAAGCATGGCCATTAAACATTAATCAACAAAGCAAAAGCTATTTTTGGTTGTGTTGTGATCTTTGTGGCTTTGTCATCTTATATAGAATCAGTTGTTGGGAAATTTTCAGTTGCTTTAATCGAACTATATACTTATTATTTGGTGCTTGATTAGCTACACCAGATACTCCACTATTTGTATCCTTGATTAGATTTATTAACTTTTTGTTTTCTTTCACTTTTTATGCAAATGTGCTGATTTTTCAGTTTTAATTTTTTTAAAATATTGGCAATATTTGTTTACAGTAAAATAAACGAATAATTATTTTTCACCTGACTTATAAAATAATTAACAGAAAAAATAAATTTATCATACCCAGAGTGATTGAACCACAATATAAAGTGACATTATGCTTTACAATCGGTTACATAGATAATATTTATATAAGTTCATTAATCAATTTAAAGTGTTCAAAATATGTTAAACATTTCAATTATTCTTATGATTAGAAATATGTTAAACAGAGAGAATCATAAATTACTTAATTCTTTTGTTTAGAAAAAGATTTTTCCAAAACGACATCACAATATTGTATTCCATTAAATTCAACATAAAATGATATTACTTCCTCATATATATATTTTCCCAAAATCAGTAATTTTTTACCTTAAGTTCTCTAATAAACATGTAAGTATTCGTGCACGCAAAAAGCTTCTATATGAAATCATTCTATATATATACAATTTCCTTTTTTAATTATGCAAAACTTTAAGCTATTTTGTCATAAGAATGAATTAATGCCTGACCTTCCACCTACATAAGATACACAATTTTTCCTTTAGTATAATAAAACAAAGAGAAATGGTATATCCTCCTACAATTTTTCTTGCTTCCTCATAAAGAGAGTATGTAAAAAGGATTTGTTTAGCTTTTCTGAAAATCCCGATTCTAGTATTTTAAGAACTATATCTTTAAGAAAAAAAAAAACAAAACAAAATGTTTATCTGTAGTTTTCTGTGTAGTTACAGCCTAACAAACAAAATTGTAGGTCTCCCAAACCACCTCACTTAGGGCAAAGCCCATTCATATTACCTTGATAAGAGAAACGATGTCCACGTGAAAAAAATATTAAGAAATAGATTTTAAACTTTATAAAATCGAAACTCTTCAATTTAAATGTGAAAGTTATGTGTAAAGATGGTCCGATAACGGCTCGATAATAAGTAACTCGATAGGCTTAATAATTTTGTTAGGATAGACTCTGATATCATATTAAGAAATAATTTTAAGTCTAACTGAACCTTACAAAACTGGCTTGTAACATAAAGTTGTATCCACTTTATAAACTATTAAAAGATTTTTATAAATTATTAAAATATCTTATTTCTAATAGATGTGAAATCTCAAAAAAAAATTAATTAAAATATTCAAAAAGACTCAAGATATATATACTTAGACCAGAAAAGATATGACTCATCAAATAGACCTAATAATAACTTTCCATAAGCTTTCAATCTATAAGGATGCTTTATCTGTCCAAGTGAATTCTTGCTATGAACAAAAATATATATTTAATTGGTATTTTTGACGGTTAGTTAGCAATATTTAGTTTTATATTATAATGTTTGTATAGGTATTGTAGGAGTAACTATATCTTAGTTATACTGTTTCTTTAATGGTGACCAATAAATTTAATAAGAATGCTTAAGGAGTACTGTAACGGTATTATAAACAAAACAACAAAAACCTTCTCACAGTTAAAAATTTTGATTATTTGACAGTGAAATGATGCATACTAATCACATAAAGCTATATAACTTTTAATATATCCAATATTATAGGGCGACTGTTGGAAAAGATTGTTCAATGGTGTTTGGTCTATCTGTATACTGGGTTAGATTAGACCTTTACTAATTTCTTACAATCTCAGATATTTGTAATCTTTTGTAACTTTTTAGCTTGTTACTAGAGTGATGTAGGGATGTATAGGAAGTAGATAGAACATCTCAAATATTTCTATATTTTTTTTTATTTTTTATTTTCAATCAGTAATAAAAAATAAAGGAATAGAAATGATGGGTGTTTCTATATTTATTTCTTTGTTCGTGAAAAAAAAGCAGTGCATTTTTTTAATAGTAAAAAATGAATAAAATAAAAAGAAGGAATGATTCAATTCTTGTATAATATATTTAAATCAGGATCAAGTATCACAATTATCAAAACAAAAATCAGACATAAAGGCATTTTATTGAACAGACACTAAATCAGGATGTTAGGAACTCTTTAAAAATAATTATGTCAAAGATTGAAGACGCTCCACTGGTGAGAAGTACCAATCTGAATAAGAAAAAGTGATACTGTTCATTTTATATTTAACTCATAACCAATTCTTAAGTTGAATAAAACTAAATATTTTATTATTATTCAAAATTCCAACCTTAACTACTATTTTATTTATGCGATTCCATACTTCCAACACAATGCATGTTTTAAAACTGGGAGTCCATATTTCCAAAACAATGCATATTTTAAAATATAAGCAGTGCATGACGAAAAGATAGTGCATGTTTCCTGAAATATAATATTAATAACATGTTTTAAAATAATGTTTAACATCTTACAAATATATTAAAAGAAAAATTATTACTTTTAATAGAAATTAATAACATATTTTATCAACTAAAAAGGAATTATATATTAAATGAAGTGCTTCGTTTATATACAAAGAAAAGACCTATGTACAAAGCATAGAAAAGAAAAAGAAATAGTATAATAACCTGTTTTTTTTTTTTTCTTTTTTCATTCTTTACAAAACTTTAAGAAAGGACAACATAATTTTTTTATTCCAGATATGGTAGATCTTCCGATTAAGTTGATATAATTTTATTACAAATAAAATTATTGAAATGGTCACTACTGAATCACACATAAAATAATAACATCATTTTTAATTTAAAAATCTTAAAATATTGGTTATGTAAGTCTTATGTTTTATATATTGTTTAACTTTTTTGTTTTTACTTAATGTAAGAGTTAAACTTATACTAAAATATTTAACAGAATAAGTGATTTCTTTTTAAGTTAAATATTTCTTCATAATTAACACAATTTATTTATAATTTATTTATAAGAAGAATAAAAACAAATGCCCATTCCAGAAATTTAGCGAAAAAATTACATCAGATGAAAAAAAAAAATCATAACCTACTCGACTAACCAAAAGACATCAGTCTAAGATGAGATTTACAATTAAACCTGTTATCATAAAAGTCAAATTGTGCATATTATAAAAAAGCAGTAGGATTGAAAAGGCACTCCTGCATATCTCTAGCAGCAATTGGTTTGAATTTCAAACTACAAAACCTTTACCTACTACTCACTCTAACAAAAACAGTACTCCACTTGTTTTTTTTTTTTTTTTCTTTTTTTATCAAACAGTTCTCCACTTGTAACTTGTTTTTACAGATTAGGGGACGTTTGACAAAGAACAGATCATTGCTTTTACCGCAATGATTAACATATTAATAGTAACATTATAGAGAAAAATATATTTATGACTTAAAAATTATCATTGTTTTGGGGTAAAATTAATAATTAAAACGAGTCAATGTAAGGGAGATTTTATGGCCTATAATACTTGAGGACCACTTTCATAAATCCCACATGGGACAACGTTATCTTTTATTGAAGTTCATGTATATGATTTTCTTCTCTTATTTTTCTTTTGAGAGTGACGTATCTGATTTTTAACTTGGAGCATACTTTATGGACTGATCCAGTAGTATGACAGCTATTTTTTTCTTATTTTCTCAACAATAAAACATTATCAATCCTATCACTATTTTTATTTGCATAACGTACATAAACACAAAATCTAGAAAACAACCTGTTATACGTACATAAATTCATCGAAGTTTTTGTGCCAAGTTGAAAAACATTGAAGAGCAAAATTTCTACGAGAATCAAATATATATTGATAAGAAAAACATAAATATATCTTACTGTCATTCTCTGCATGTAGTCTCATACAAACAAAATTAGCTAGTCATCCACACGAGGACCATAAAGCTTGAAAGATAGGAAGGGAATACACAATACTATAACGTGAAAATTATCAATCGGTAGGAAATACAGAAAGAAATTACAGTTATGATCAAATAAATGTTTTTATTAAATAAAAGAAAATACAATATTCTAAAACATAATTAAGAAGAGAACGATACATATTGTACTATATAATTGAGCTTTGGCGTCAGTCTATCAAATTTGAGTTGTGTTAATGTGTTTTTAATATATATCAAATGAAAAACAAATTTGAAAAATATAAATCTATATAAGATTGAAAAAAAAAACTTAATTAGGCATTTATCTTTGACATGACAAATCAAAGAGTTTGAATCCATTATATTTTTTCTATAATGGACTACCTCCCCATTTTTATGGACCACTATTGGATCGGGCCAACCCTTTTGCCACACCTACCTCATGCTACCAATATTGTGTTTACCTTAAATATGGCCACCTCTATTGATGGAAGAATTTCAAATTATTTGGTACTTTAAATTGTAAAATTAGTAATATTCAAAGATAATATAATAAACTAAATCACCCCTGAAAATTCCTTAGGTTTGCACCGTAGAATTTCTCTAGAAAAATGTATCTGTATAAAATAGGAGAAATATATATTCAGAGACTTTTTTTTTTTTTTTTCCTTCTTATGGTAAATTCATCTGAGAAACTGGGTATTTATAACTGCACAATTTGAGTTCATGCAACTGTACCACTTCTATCATGCTTTAAATCTCTGACATCGCCCGCACCATTATTAATTTTGACGAACAATCTTCATTAAACATCACAACTGTCTTGGCCAACTTGAAATATTTAAGAAAAATATATGTCTTCGAGAAAAGCAAATATATCTATACATTGACGAAGAAAAAGACAAACATGTCTGACTTTTGAGTCTCTATATATAGGACAATATCACACACTAAGAGGCCAAACCATCCACATTTATAACCCTCTCATTCGTGCATGCACAAACACTTTCTAGTTTTGGATATGGCCATGTTTCTTCTTTATGCAGCCATATTGGCATCATTCCTCTGCTTCCTATACTTCTTTCATCGCAGAAGAGGTTGTACACACCCCCTCTTGAGAGATTACTTTGTCCTTGGCATGCTACCACCAGTGCTCTTCAACCTGTGGAGGATCCATGATTTTATCACTGAGATTCTCAAACTACGTGGTCCCACTGGGGAGTTCAAAGGGCCATGGTTCACCAAAATGAACTATTTGATCACTTGTGACTCCCTCAATGTGCAACACATGCTGTGCAAGCGCTTCGACAACTACATCAAGGGACCCGAGTTTCGTGAGATTTTCGAACCCTTTGGAGATGGGGTTGTCACTGCCGATTCAGAAACATGGAAGTACTTTAGAACGGTTCTTCACTCTTTGATCAAACAAAGAAGGTTCGAAGTGTTTGTTGATCAAACCGTTCAGAAGAAGGTGTATGCAAGCCTACTTCCAATATTGGATCATGCACAACAACAAGGAAGAGTGGTGGATCTTCAAGATATCTTCAATCGATTCACATTCGATAACATATGCTCCACAATCGTAGGGCATGATCCTATGTGTCTTTCCCCCGACTTTCCCGAAGTTGCAATCGAAAAGGCGTTTAATGATTGTGAAGAGTCAATATTCTACAGACACATAGTGCCAAGAAGTGTTTGGAAGTTCCAGAAATGGCTCCAAATTGGTCAAGAGAAGAAGATGACAGAAGCATGCAGAACATTTAACGAGTTCATATATTCACGCATAGCGTCGAAGCGAGAAGAGTTAAGTAAGTGCAGCAGAGAAGAAATGGATGAAGCTCCATTTGACTTGCTAACTGCTTTGATCACAGAAGGGAGAGGACGAGTGCATGACGATAAGTTTCTAAGGGATGGTGCGTTTAACTTCTTTGTAGCCGGAAGAGAAACCATGACTTCAGCTCTTGCATGGTTCTTTTGGCTTATTTCTAATCACCCTTTGGTGGAAGCCAAGATTCTTGAAGAGATCAAAGATAATTTTATGACTAATGAAAAGGAAAAATGTTATCTTGATGAGGAACAAGATGTGAAGCAATCTTTATCTGAGAAAGTTTTAGGCATGGAGGAGGTGAAAAAGCTGGTTTATCTGCATGGTGTTTTGTGTGAAACTCTGAGACTTTTCCCTCCAGTACCTATTGAACGGAAGCAAGCAGTTAAAGATGATACACTTCCAAGTGGGCATAGAGTGAATGGCAATACAATGATACTGTTTTCTTTGTATGCAATGGGGAGGTGTGAAGAGATATGGGGAAAAGATTGTTTGGAGTTCAAGCCAGAGAGATGGATATCTGAGAAAGGAGAAATGGTTTATGCACCAGCTTACAAATTCATTGCTTTTAATGCAGGACCAAGAATCTGCTTAGGAAAGGACTTGGCCTTTGTTCAAATGAAGATGGTGGTTGCTGCTATTTTGCGCAAATACCATTTCCAAGTAGTGGAAGACCATGTTGCAACTCCTTCCAATTCAATTATTCTCCTCATGAACAATGGTTTGAAGGCTACCATAATCAAAAGACAAGTTTGATGAACAAAAAAACAGACTTAATCAAACCCGTTGGCTTGTTTTCAATTTTTTTATTCTAAGTTAGACAAGTCCTTGTCATACAAGTATGTTATACAATGTGTTTTTTCTCGGTACAATGTAAGTGTGTTTAATAATGTATGTTTAGCTAAGTGAATTGAATAATTTTACAACTAAATGCATTTATTGGGGGTGAGAAAATATATGTACCAAAGCTATCTTTTTTTGGTTAATTTAATAATGTACTATATGATGCATTTGTTGAAGATTTTAGATTTTGATAAAAGGAATTATCTGTGTTTATTATCATAAGAAAATCTTATATTTGTAATGATAATAATGGTTATTTTAGTGATAACAATGACTTTGACATTGTTGTTTATAAAGTTTTATTAAGAGTATAAATTGAGTTGTTAATCAAAATATTGAAGTTTAGCTTATTTGTTTACGTAAATAAACCAACCTAATCTTGATAATCCAATAATTTTTTTGTCGAATCCTGCATGAGTAACACGTTTTCTTTTTCTTTGATACAGAACTTCATCGGAAAGCAATATCATGGAAAAAAAAAAAATAACAAAAGAAACATGTTGTTCTTTTCAAGCAATTGAAAATAAAGAAATATATAGTAAATTTATTTAAGACAATTATTTATTTTCAAAACATTGAATAATATTTTCAAAAGAATTTTTTTTAAAAAAAATCTCACGTATATAATAAAATCTTTCGTAGAGATTTTTTTTTACTAGAATAATTTTTTTTTTATCAATCAAGCTAAATGTGCTCACACTTCAACTCCTGTACATCCTTAAAACTGACACTGTCTCTCTCCCTTCAAACTCTTAACCCTTCCATTTCTCAAACTCACCATAAGTTACAATAATGTCGTCAAAATCACAAACCACTATCACTGTCCCATGCCACCCAACAACCTTAAACTATTTGCCTGTGGAAGCTACCAACCTATTAGCAAGAACAAAAAACTTGAATAGAAGGAAAGATACTATGAGAAAGAAGAGTGTTTTTTTTTATTAGTAATAGAAAAATATATTAAATTATAAGCACAGATGAACTGTAGTGTCAAATAGAATTTTCTATGAAGAATAGTGGTCACTAATGGAGAAAATCGTTTTAAATGTTTGAATATAACCTAACCCTAACAGATAAGGTGATAGAACTGGGACCGCTAGAATTTACACCATTTCACGTCACACTTCATACCATTTTTTTTTTAACAGCAATAAGAATAAAATGAATAAAAAAAATACTTAAAAAATGCACTAACTCTTTTATAAAATGAAAAACAAGGAAATAAAAGGAATAATTTTTCTAGTAAAGAAAGAGAAAGAAGAAAAAATAGAAATGAGGATGAAAAATATATTAATATATTTAAATATTGATTTTTTTATTTTAGTTTAATTTTTAAATGTTTTTTATTTTATAAATACTGATTCTATTTTTATCAACAATAAGAAATTTTATAAATAAATTAAAAAAAAATTGTCCAATCCGTATAAAAAAAAAATAAAAACAAAACAAAGAAAGATGTCTTTAGGCATATATTCCTGCACAGTTTACACCCCCATCGTAATTTACGAATGTTGTTTCTTAATCTCTAAATTTTGTTTTCCATCCATTTAAATATGTCACATTTTTTTAAATTTTTGTATTTTTTAACTCATAAAAAATGCATCCCTTTTTTCTTCCGTAATGATGTGATTACATTATGATGTTGACATTGTTACTAACATTTTTATAACAATGTATGTATGATGACACAGGCAAATCATAACACTTAAAAATTATAGTCACAAGAATTTAAGGAAAATTTCAAAGACCAAAAGCATAAAGTTATATGATTAAAAAATAAAAATATATATTTAAGTTTTTGTATTCTTATTTACTCACAAATTATTAGGTATAATAAAGATCATTTTGATAATAACTACTTTAGTAGTCACGTAAAATAAACTTCTTATTAATTCAATAATATATTAAGTTTAAAATAAAAATTATTTCTATTTTAGTTAAATATTATAGTTATATATACATACTGTAAAATATATTTTAAAATAAAAATAGTTTTTCTTAATTATCTCATCTTTACATACCTAAAATAAAACCTAAAATCACAACCGACAAAACAAAATATCTTCAACTCGTTTTCTCTCTCTACTTTCACTCTTACGTAATAATCCAACTCCTATCTTTATTTTTTTTTATTTGGTGTAAGTTGCATTATAATATTATATATTATCACTTAAATATATTTTTAAGTCTATAAAATATGGTTATATTTTTTCATACCTATAATTATTTTCTTACTGACTTTTTAGTTCCTTCAAAACAAAAATTTTGGTCCTTGTTATTTTATTTTAATTTCCTAAAATTTAACTTTTACTTTGCCTTTGTCTGTGTATTAGTCCCATCAAATATTTTTCAAAATAAAAATATTATCAAAACCACAAAATATATTTTACAGAAATTAAAAAAGTGATGACAACAAAAAATTACAAGAAACCAAAAGCCAAACTTTTATAGAAGAGCACGAAGAAATATATGATTACTTTTGTGAGACTAAAAATATATTTAGTCTCTCTTCCTCTCTCTATATATATGTCCATAGAAAATGCATTTGTATTTTAGATAACATATAATCTATTTATTACATGTATGTTAAAATATACAATAAATTTTTTATAATATATTATAATAATAATAATATATAAATTTACTAATTAAAATAATTAAAAAATATATTTTAGCAACTTTAATTTTATGATATTTTTTGTCTTTCTAGTAGTATATAAATATAAAAAAATTGTTCTATAATTACGTATTTATCTTGTATTCTTATCTTTGTGGTGCAGTGTGTTGATAAGAAAGGCAATGGTAGGTCTTAGAAAGTTTGTGAAGGAATGGGTAGGCACTAGGTACTTTATGAACAGCCATTTTCTCCCAACTACCAACCTATTTTTTGCAAGAGATTCTTTAGAAAAATTAGTTATAATTGCTCACTATTTTCTTTCAATTTTATTTATTTATTATATTTATTATCATTTTATTTTCTTTTCTCTACATATTTTCAACTTAATTAATTTACCATAGAAGATATTTATTTATTCTAAAATCATGTTAAACTACCAGTTTTGAATATAGTCACTCAACTCTCTCATGTTTCTAATAAAATAACACTAAAATAAAATTATAAAAATTTAAAATTAAAGTATTGAAAAATAAAATTAGAAGCTTTCCAAAAAATTAAATGATTTAGTTATGAGGAAATTGCACTCTCGTAAGATATGCTTATATACATTCACACTCTCTGATTTAAAATCAATATTCATTTTTCTTATTTTATTAATAAACAAGCATTCATACTCTTTATTTGATTTTTATTGATAGCTATATTTATATTAAAATTATAACATCTAGAAAATGCATAAGAAAAATTATAAAAATTAACTTTAATTTATAAAAAAAGTTAATTTTACAAAATTATTTTATTATTCTCTCACACAAATTTTAGTAGAAAAAAAGATCATTCAAACCAACTTTTAATTTTTAAAATATTAATTAATTTTATTATTTACATTTCTTTTTTTACCAGAAAAAATAAAATTAATAAAAATACTTTAGAAACACTTCAATCCTATTATCTTATTACAGAATAATAAAACTACAAACAGTATCTTTAATTAGATCAATTAGATGTTCATAAAACCTTACATGAAAATACCCACATGTTTAAAGAAGATCAATCATTTGTATTTATAATAGATCTAATGATGAATAACAAAGTAGAAACCCATTAATAGTACAAGACTATAATTATTATGAAATGAAAGAAATAAACAAACTTTGATGGGATCTTGATAGTCCAAAAGTTTGTGATGATCTTAAGAGTGGACAATTGTATATGAAAAGTTAAGATAGGAGTTTGTGGGGGCTCACCTACACATGGGGTGTTTAAAGCACTTGTCCTTTACTTTTTGTACATTGCAACTTAACCTTATATGTCGGTCAAGATTTAGGATTTTTATGGACATCCATAACATTTTAATTAATGATGTCACATATTATGGGATCACTAATAAAGCATTAAATTTAATGTTTTTAGATTGGAGAAAGGTTTTTAGTTAGATTGGAGAAAGGTTAGTGGACATGCAAACCCATCATCACTAAGGAACTTAAGTGTCCTTGAAGATAGGGATAGAAAACGTAGGGTATGGGTATACTATCCATGTTCATACCTTCATAAATTTAATTCAATGGAAAGATGTAGTCCACATATATTTAAGGTGTATATGTTTTTCCTACAAAAAAAAAACAAAAATTTTATATAAATTTTTATTTATTTTAAGTGTGTTGAACAAGGTGAAATGAACTAAGGTTCTTTAATCTAAGTTAGTGTTGTGTTTTTATTAATGGGTGTTAGTGTTGTGTAAGTAAGGTTTCAGCATGTTTAGTGGTGATTAATAGGTTTAAATATTTGGCTACTAGAAGAAAGGTGTCACCCTCTAGCTAATTTGTGACAGCTTGAATATTAAGTTTTGATGTGATGGATCAATGAGGTTTATTGATTACAATGGCTGAAACTATTAAATTTTGAAGATACAAAATTATTCAAAAGAGTTTAATGCATGAGCAGTGATTTGTGATCCATTTAATTGTCAATATGTAATCTGAATAATTGAGTGATAGAGAGGATTGTAAATCTGGATTAACGGGTAGGAGGATGTTGTAAATCAAACTTTACTAATAAATTAATTTACTAATAAATTAATTAGACTATGTGTGGGAAGAGGCTCATATTTTTTTTAGTTCAAAAAATAATGAATAATAAAGGAAGCACTTCAGGTGCTTCAATCTTTATACACACTACGCATCAAGAAATAAATATCTCAGAAACAAATTTACCTTTCTAGACATATTTAAACACTTTTTTTTTAAGACATAAAAAGTACAAATAAATATATATAAATAAAATACATACAAAAAACTGAAACCAGTGAAGAATACAATATGTTAATAAGGTTACAACTCCCTAGTCACTTAACTTGCAAAACCTAACAAGTCTCGATATTAGTCTATATTTATTTTATAAGAGTTGAAACATCTCTAATTTTTTTTATTTAATTAATTTATTACTGATAAAAAATAATTTCGTACTTTTGTGCTTAAATATAAAGTTAACAAAAGAATAAAAAAAATTTAAAATTACTACAAAATTTCACTTTTGTATATAACTTAAGTTAATTATTTATCCTTTTTCTAAATAAACACTAGAACAATATAAAAAAGAAGCAATATAAAATTTCCTATTAAATAAAAAATATAAGCAATTAATATATGTTAAGTTAAAACTAACCAGTAAAAGTTGGTGATACTTAATTAATATTGTTAAATTTGCATAGACAGTGAATTCTAAAACTATAAAAATAAAGTCAACTTTTCAAAGTTGATTTAAGTAGATTTAGTTTTAGGTTTTGTAGGTTAACTACACATAAAATCAGCTAAGTAAACTTTTTTTATATCAATTAAGTTGATGTTATTTTATCATTAAATTTTAAATTGAATTTTCATATATTTTTGTAAAATCTCATGTTATATATCTAATAAATTTAAATTTCGGACAGAACCTTCCCATAAGGAAACAAGAACAGCCCCTTAGGTCTAAACAGTGCCACCATGGCTTAAACGACCAACTATGACATTCTCAAATCCTTATGAGAGAGCGAACTATCATAAACGGTTCAAAGGATCGGAAGCTTTCTGATACACAAGATCCTCATAAGAGGCGAGTGTAGAGCATACTTGCTTCTATTTAGGGGAGAAGAT
>Ga0209489_109242_pt1 | contig 12474 bp, 6 predicted proteins | sample SiratrowhiteBW_FD_187527 | JGI IMG/M metagenome (GOLD analysis project Ga0209489, IMG submission 187527) | Root nodule microbial communities of legume samples collected from California, USA - Siratro white BW (SPAdes) (version 2) | ecosystem: Host-associated > Plants > Roots > Nodule | place: USA... | reverse complement strand
TATATATATATATATATATATATATATATATATATATAGTTAACAAGTATTTTTGAAGTAAAAAAGATAGTAGACTTAGTTATTGAAATATTTATATTTTTGTATTTTAAATATAACTAAATAATGAAAAAAAAATTGGTAACAAATAAATATGAAATGTCACTAAAAATCGATAAATCATATTTATTCATAATTGATTATACTTTTATCACACATCATTATTATTCAAAATGAAAATGAAGTTCAGCTTATATTTTTATCATCTCACTTATACAATAATTTAACGTAATGAAAAATTTATATATATGGAATTTTGTTTTCTTCAGCCATTTGGTGGATTTGGCACAAAAATAGAACTTTAGATGAAAAATGTTAAAGTATCTAAAATGTTTTTGGAAAATATTTATTCCCTCCATTATTATTTCCTTTTATCAAGAACATGCCTTTTTTAAATATTCTACTTTTAATTTCGCATTAACATCCTTTTTAAGGAGAAGTTTTTAAATTTAACATAGATGATGGAAGTTTTATCTCAATTTTTCAATAATATATTGATCAGATTTATTAAATTGACAGCAATTTATTTTAAAAATTTATGGAAATGGACAGTTTTTAAAAACATTATAAAGATGCTCGAATTTATTCTTAACAAATCATATTTATATAACACATAGGAACAAGAAAGTAAATTGTATTTAATCAACATAACTTTAGTGTTGCTTGACGTAACTCAAACATGACTTTAATTACAATAATTCAATTATATATATATATATATATATATATATATATATATATATATATATAGATATATATATATATATATATATATTTATTTGCAATGAAGTTGTGAAGTAATGGCTGAATTGAATTGAGTATTGATTTAGCTGAAGTCGTGATACACTATCTCAATGTATGAAAATAATACAAAATATAAGACGAAAAGTGTCTCAAATTTAAATCATAAAATTAATTTATATTTTTCAATTTTTCAGAGTTTAAATAATACAAAATTACTGGTTGCACAGGTTGTAGTTGATATGCTTGTGTTTCATGATATAAAAGATTTACTGCACAATCTTAATATTGATATAATCTATTATGTATTTTGATATTATACTTGTGGGACACCTATAATTAGAATAGACCTCTATAATTGTGCTAGAAGTTTAGAAATTTTATTTATTTTAGATTTTTTTGTTAATTATGGCTTTAAATAATTTAGGATTTTGAATAATTTAGAAATTTTATTTATTAAGATTTTTAATTAATCTATACATTAAATAATTTAAGATTTGTATTTATTTAGAAATTTGAATAATTTAGAAATTTTATTTATTTCATATTTTTATTTAAGTAGGACATTGAATAATTTAGAATTTGTATTTGTTTAGGATTTTGAATAATTTAATAATTTTATTTATTTCATATTTTTATTTAGGTTGAACATGGAATAATTTAGGATTTATATTTATTAGGATTTTAAATAATTTATAAATTTTTTTTATTTTAGATTTTTATTTAGATTGAACATTAAATAATTTAGGATTTGTATTTACTTAGGATTTTGAATAATTTAAAAAAAATATTTATTTTAGATTTTTATTTAAGTAGGACATTGAATAATTTAAGATTTGATTTATTTATAATTTCGAATAATTTAAAAATGTCATTTAAGTTGAATATTAAATAATCTAGGATTTTCATTTATTTAGGATTTTAAATAATTTAAGAATTTTATTTATTTTATATTTTTGTCTAAATAAGACATTTAATTAATTCAAAATTTGTATTTATTAGGATTTTGAATAATTTTAAAATTTTATTTATTTCAAATTTTTATTTGAGTAGGATATTAAATAAACTAAGATTTGTATTTAGTTAAAATTTTGAATAATTTAGAAATTTTATTTATTTCATAAATTTATTTAAGTAGGACATTAAATAATTCAAGATTTTTATTTATTTGTGATTTGGAATAATTTAAGAATTTTATTTATTTACGATTTTTTATTTAAGTATGAAATTAAATAAATTATAATTTTTATTTATTTAGGATTTTAAATAATTTACAATTTTTATTTAAATAGGATTCTAAAATAATTGACAATCTTACAATTTTATCAATTAAAAAAAATAATTCATTAATCATATCCAACAAATTAATAATATTTTAGTTTAAATTAATTTTAACCACTAAACCAAATTTATAATCTTACAATTTTATTTAATTAAAAACATTATTTTATCTGTCACACGTACATTTCTCTTTTTACTATCTTTCCTTTGATGTCAAAACATTTATATTCTACTCACTTTCGCTTCGTATCCTTAGTTTTCACTTCAAATCATTCGGTTACGGTGAAGAGGTTGAGAAGGAATATCTTCAAAATTTTACTATTTTAATTCATTTAAAGTAATTATGAACTGACCCATTGCTTAGTCAAATCTTCCAATGAAGGTTCCGTACTGACTTATCGTGATTGCTGCCGAACATTTCGTGGTTGTTGCATCAAGGCTATTTTGTAGATTGATTTTGGGAAGAAAATAATCACTTATATTTGTTTATCTTCTAAAGACTAACTTTGAAATGGTTTATTACCAATCAATGTCCCTAAATCTAAGAATTGAGTCTCTTACAATTATCTCAATGCATCAAGAGTACTGCGTAGCGCCAAATAAAAACCTCTTTTCCAAGTTGAACGACACCATTCAATGGTTTGATTATTAATCATTAACATGATTCATTGATTACTGGCTTGTATTTTGGGGTCATGTGGATGCCCAAGAAAAATGATTTACGGATTGTAAATGACGTTAATTTTTTTATAGAACTCACTAACTTGTTAATTCACATGAGGAGGCTTGAACTGAACCTGTAAATCAGTTAACTTTTACATAATTAATCAGTTAATATTTTTGTTAACTTTGTAATCGCATTATCAAGATCCTAACCCTACTAATTTCTTTCGTTAATTTTAATGCAATTGACTCAACTTGTACATCTAAACAATAATGAAAGTAAGTAGTAATAAAAAACCATTCACTCACCAACAATGAGAATGGGTGTAATTGTACTAAATCGTCAAAATCACTATGCGAATACTCCAGAGGCAAAAATATTTTTCGAAAACTAAAACAATAAATTCAAACTGAAACCCACAAATCTAGGCATTTAACTCAGTTAGCTTTCACGTGTTGAAGAACAACATTATAGGCTTCATGTTCCTCCCCAAAATCCTGCAAAATGCAAATACATAAACATGCATATACATAAGGCACTCCAAAGCATCACAACTTCAAATACAAGTCAATGAAGCCATACCTTAACAACCACACATGAGCAACCAGTTACCTTCCTGGCCTTTCCCTCTGAATCAATCTTACACAACTGCAAAAAAAAAAAATATTCAACAAAAACTATTACAAGTTTACCATGCAACAAGATCCCATTTGTTGATTCAAATAAAGAATAAAATCCTTGTGAACATTCACCAACTGAATTTGGGAATTGGGAGTAAACTAATGGTAAACAAGGAATTTAAGTAAAATGGTTTAGAGTCTCTAAGGCACTTACACCAGCCCATTCTCCAAGGGTCTTTGCACTTGGAACTGTCAAAAGGCTAACATTGTGCTCTGCACAAAGGGCCTTCACAAGTTTCACATAATCAGGTTGGTCACAATCTTCTGCTAGAACGCAGAGCTGTGCAGTATTCTTCTCAATGATCTTAGCACTTTCATGAAGACCTCTTGCAAGACCACCGTAAGCCAGAGATTTTCTCAGCACAAGCTGTAATGCAGTCATGATGTCCATGGGCTCACCGGGAATGGAAGCAGGTGCCTCAGCTGCAACAGCTACCTCTTCACTGCATATAAAAGTATTATAAACAGTCAGGATAAACCCATACAAGAATCTTAAACTCATCAAGGAAAAGCTACTTGAAAACAGGAGTAAGCAATGCACATAAAATTAGAAGCATATGAACAAGTTATACCAGCAGCTTCTACAACAACTATTTCAATACAAATAAGTGATACATTATACATTTAGTTTTTCTCACCCTATTAACTTCTAATCAAGACAAAGGGGCAGTGCTATCATTGAATTCTCCACAAATCAAGTTAAACTGATTAGAAGGGCTTCCACAAGCAGTCCTTACAAATTTCTCTAATCTATTTTAAAAAACAATTTCCTATGAAAAATGCCGCCACAAAAAGACCAACACTGCCCACGACCATGATAGAATATTGTAGATATTTCACTTAATTCATTTTCAATACAAAGAATCATGTTAGGAGTGCATAACATAGTGGAAATTGGCATAAATACTCCATCAGACTTCAACATCAAAACCCAACTACTATTAACAATTTAAACAACATGACGTGATAAAACCATTTCAGTTTTGAACCACCAATGTGTTAAAATCGAAAATTTTAAAACTACCAAATCGAACCTCAATGCAAGACACAACTACGAACAGACATTGTAATTAGTATGTATATCCTCATTACCAAATTTTCATTCTGAGAGAACCATTCTCGGATAACAATAACATGATTTGGAACAGGTATTTTTCTACTAAATTATTGAACAAAAAGATTAGGGAGAAAAGAGTTGCATCCATAAACCAACTAAGAGGGTCAACAAGTAAAAATCGAACATACCCTGACATCTTTGCTTGTTGAATTCAAAAGACACGCTTTGCTTTCTGCAAAAACAAAAATAACTGAACAAATCAGTAGCCTTTTACAACTCAGAGGAAAATTCTTCGGCTTTATATCTTCGTCGGAAAATGAGTGAAAACAGACAGCAGAGAAAACGAGAGACAAAGAGAGTGTGAGAGGGACCTTGTTGAGGAGAAATCCCTAATTCTGTGCTTCTGATACGAAAATAGCAGAAAAGATTGGAAATTTATATGAGAAACCATAAATCCTAAAATTTACCATGAAAAGTCCGAACTGTCCTTATTTGCTTTAATTTTTCTACTAAATAAAAAACTTTAACTTGTCTCTTGCAAATTTTAATTTTCTAATATAATTGAAAATGGATTTTTGGATAAAAAATATTTTAATTTTTACGAATATATGATTAAATTAAAATTTATTTTTTCAAACAATTTTATTGAGCTAATGAAATCTTATTATTTGACGTGAATAATTGACCATAAATATAAATGTTATATATCATAAAATAAGTTGAGGATTAGGGTGGGTTTATTTTTAAAATAAATTGACCACATATCGCACCAAGAAGAGACTCTATTTTACAATTTGTATAACTAAAAATAATTTTAGATTTAACTCATTAAATTTGTGGCTTGATCCCTGAATCCGTGAACTTGAAATTGTAATATTTTTAACAAATGTTATAACGAGTAATAAATTAAAACAAAAGAATTACTTAATTTAATATATTTTATCCCTAATAAAGAAAAGAAAATATAAATATATTTTAATTTCATAAATTTGTCATTTTATTCATATTATCATTTGAATCCACTCACCGGTATCTATTTGCGTTGGTTTTCTTGTTGTTAATCTATAAAATTAACTTAACTCAATCCATTTAAAAAAATTTGCAAAGCATCTTAAACATTTTTGACCGTCACACTTACCTACCCCCTATTTAATTTTGTCACGGACTTTATTTGTTTTGTACTTTGATAGTATAGAAAATAGTTTTAGAATAAAATCAACTTATAATTTAATTTTAAAAATAAATAAGATAATATTTCAATATTCTTTTAAAAAAAATTAAAAATAGAAAAATTAATTAGTCAGTTTTTATTTTTATAACAATTAATAACTTTTTAAAATATTTTGTTTTATTTTTATAAAAATTACTAATTTTTCATTTTCCTTTTCTTTTTCATTTTTCTAAAATTTTCTCTTCCTCTTTTGTCGAAATCAAAAGTCATTTATAGATTCTTCACTTTGAGTAAAGCAAGAATGTCCGATCAGATTTTAAATTTTTGAAACTCTTTAAGTATCTCTACTCTATAAAGATAAAAAAAACTAATAATATTTTTCTTAAAAGTTTGTCTACTTTAAAATAAAAATTTGTTTAACATAATGATACTTAGTAAGAAAAGTTAGTTTAATAAGCTAGTGTAATAGGTGTTGTAATATTTCTTGTACAATAAAATGTAGAAAAAAAATAATTGTAGTAATATTTTAATGACACTGACTTTTTATTAAAATCGACCATTTTCATGAAGTTAGGATAAAAAATATACTTTAATAAACTAATTCATTTCATATTTTAATAAAAATATTACATTTTAGAAATATTTCTTTCAATTGATTAAGAAAGGTATCGCAAAAGCTTGTTTTTATAGTTTATCTTAATACATTACTCAAACTTAGTTGTAAAGTTTTATAATTAGAATATGAAATACTTTAGTTAAAATAAGTAGATTGATATATAACAAAATATTTTGTTATTTACCTCTTTTTAGTTTGGATGTACTAAAACAGAATATGCTGTTGTTTACCTCTTTTTAGTCATTTTTTTACTTTATGGTCTGATAAATTATAAATAATTTTCAAAACAAAAGAAACAGAATTGACTAGGTATGCCAAGTTCAATCAGGTACGAATACCAAAACTTTTTTTCGTTTTTCGAGGAATACAACAGTTATTACTAACTGATGTATGAATATAAGAAATTTTTTTCTCAAATTCTATGGACAATTAATTTTAACGTACCAAAAAAAATTCATTTCATTGTTTTTTTTTTTTTTTCAAAATTTTACTATAAATTTATTCAAATAGATCCAATATATTTTGAAAAATGTCTGAAATATCTCTTAATTATCATATGAAACAATAAGCTATGTTTAAAATAAAATTATTTTTTTATTTCAACTGACAAAAAAATTGTCAATGTATGGGTCAGCAGGGTTACGCTTGAAGTTGATTGATTGAGAAGATATCTTGAATTCACCCATATATGGGTCAGCAGCATTGATAAGAAGTTCAGTAAGTGGCGTGCAAAAGTAAACATGATGCTTCAATGCAAGACGTAATACTTGTAACTATAATGTCAATTGTTATCTTAACTTAATTTCCCCCTTTTATAAGGGTACAATCTAGTAAAAACCAGTAGAGTGATTACAAGTAAAGGGAAAATATATTTTCTTCCCCCACCACCAGTAACAAAAGGAATATTATTATACATCCTTCCAAAGTATCCCAGGTTGTGGCCCAAAATTGACGAGATCTTCCAGCAAAGAGATTAATGTTGAATAATATTCATGCCAAACAATCCCACCACCACAAATACCAGCATAAAACATGTTTAGGGTGTCGAATGTTATCGCTGCCTGCCGAAGCTAATTTTGTTTATCATCCAACATTATGTAGTCCTCCATGCATAATCACTCAACTTAAGCAAATCACAAACACATACATCACTCGGTATTTCAGACAAGAAGTTTAATTTTTAAATGCAGTCACACACATTAGTCAGGATAGAAGAGTTCAATAGATACTTACACTAGACAATCTTTGCAGGATTCCAGTTATGTTTCTAGAAGCATCTCCAATTCCTGAACATCAAGCTTAGGACCAGGGAATCCATAGGAAGTCCCACAATGAGTAGCGATTTGGCAACGATGGTACCGCCACTAAGAGTTTGACCGTGGAAAGAATTGCAAACAATAATAACATAAGTGAAGCTGTCTAAATAAAAAATGGCAACTACCGAATTAGTGTTGATAGAATGAAACCTAATCGTAGTCCTTAACGGAAGTGATAATGTTAGGAGTCTCACATTATAGGATGACCAACTTGATGTGGTACTTAAGTCATGTGACTCTCAACTCACAGACTAGTCTTTTGGTACTTAAGTCCTAATAGAAATTTTCAAACTTTTCTAATTTGATTTGTCACCAAAGAAAAAAAGCAACCATTTTGTTAATTTCAAGTTCAGTCTTATTTGTCAAAATAAAGCTGTTATCAAACTGATAAAAATGGATGGCTGTTACCTTTCATCAATATCTTCAACTTCGGAATTGTGCCCTTATTCCACTGATGTCTGATCAAATATAAGAGCATTAAGCTTTTGGATCAAGTACATTTCAGACATGCCATTCTTATCGACCAACAAACTTTCCAGTTCATCTGTGATCTGTAAAATCAAGACTAGAATTAGTCCATTTTTATTTATGTTTTTGCAAGAAAATGGCTTAACTAAACAATTAATCAAAATATACCTAGGCATATATACTCCATCTTGGTGAAAAAATATACTCACACTCCGAACTAAAGAACTCACAAATCTAATAAGCTTGCTTCTTCTAAATCAAACTTTAACTGTCAAGCCTACACTCCATTTGGATAGCGGAGTATTTATGTGGATAAATACAATTGAGAACAGTACAGGGTAATGAAAACAGAGCACTTTCTCACAAGTGCGATTGCAAAATGTAATCCAAAGAACCAGTCTACAGAAATTTGAACATATATAGCCACGCTAAAGCACTAAATGTTACAGAATCTTTCAAGATTGATTGAACAACTTAAAGACTTGTTTAGAGTGACTACATGTTGGCATCCATGTAAGAGGAATGAAGTGGTATGGTTAGTTGTTAATACTCGAATCCAATTTGCAAAATACAATAGAATCTTTTAAATACCATACCTTAAGCCACTGAAGTACATTATCTAGACTAGTGGTACGTTGTGTGTCTGTATGGTACTTTGAGAAGAGCTATCCAATAAATCAGCAGATTCTCCTCCCAACAGCTTTGTCCCCAACTCTTTTCTTGGCTTAGGAGAAAGTCCTTTGGCTAACATCTCCTCGTCGTACTTCCTAGCCATATCTATCAACCCCTTGTCCACAAGAGCATCTATCAAGGCATTGTAAGCTGCTGCATCAGGACTACACCCGAGTTGCTCCATTCTATTCCACACCATAAAAACTGGGCGAAGAAACCCCCATCTACCAAACTTGTTCAGGAGCATGACATAGGTGTCCATGCTGGGCCTAACCCCACTCTCTATCATGTCATCAAACATAGCAAGTATCTGTTTAGGCTTTTCCATGGAGGCAAAAAAACAATGGTAAGAAATGGCAGTGGGGTGGCAACCATCCCGAGCCATGGTTCGAAGCAAAGCAAGTGCCTCCTTGTGTCTGTAGCAATCACACAAAAGCCTAATCAAGGTGTTGTATGTGACAACAGTGGGGTTAATACCCAACTCCTTCATTTCACGGAAAACCCTGATGGAGAAATGAACCCCTTCGGATAGACCAATGGCTCGAATGAGAATGTTATAAACGACAACATCTAATTGGAAACCCTTCCTCTTAACCTCTTTGAACAATTTGACAGCCTTCCAAGGCTTACCCCCTTTGCACAGGATATCCATGTAAATTGAATATGAGTGCAAGTCCTTCTGAACCCCTTTTCTATCCATCTCCTCCCAGAACTCGTTGCATTTGCTCCACCAACCCAATTTGAACCACCCGCGGAGAACCATGTTGTGGATCTTGGTGTTCCCAATTGCGTCGACGGGCGTGTCTTTAGAGAAGACAAGGTCTTGTGCCTCGACGACGTGCTTGTACTCGCAGAGAGCATCTATGAGGTGGGAGAAGGAGGTGTGGTCCTTGAGGTTGAACTCTCCGAGGCGATGGAAGGTGTCGATGGCGTCTTGGACAAGGTGGGCGGAGACGTAGCGCTTGAACATGACACGGCATGTGGTGTGGTTGGGGGGAGAGGAGGCGCGGGAGTGCATGCGGCGAATGAGGTGCCAACACAGATCGAACTCGAAGAACTTGGCCAGAATGTCGAGCATGAGGTTGAAAGTGTCGGAGGAATGGCGGAAGTTGCAGTGAGAGTGAGATTCTTCCACCCAGTCGAAAAACTCCAGGGCTTGCTTCCAGTCGTTGTTGAAGGAAAGCAGCGTTTGGCGAACGGTGGCCTCATCGGGAGGAGGAGGAGGAGGAGGTGGAGGAGGCCTCTCTGTGACGGCGGTTGTGGTTAGGGTTTGAAATTGAAAAGGTGGAAGGAGATTTGCACGTGATGAAATCAAAATCAAGCGACGCATTTTCCCTAATGCTCTTCTTCCCTCGCAATCAAAATAAGCCTCTTATTTCGACTCCAAACTGTTACACTCTTGCAGAAGAGATCAACCAAAGGACCGTTGCTATTGTAACCCCCCTTTAGCTAAGTTTTTCAACTCTGCCAAAATGTTCACAAAATTGTGCTTACAATTCACAGTATTTAATAAAAATACTTTATAGAAGTTAATTTTTTAACATTAATTAAATTAATAATAATTAAAACAATTATTATGATTCATGAAAGCTATAACTTCTTTTCAAGATGAATACTCTTTTTGAAGAGACAATTCAACTGAAAATAGAACTATAATTTCACCCATGTATTAAAAAAATTACATATACTTAAAATCAAATATAATACTTTGTTACAATATCTATTAAAGATATTCATTTAGTGTCCGTTGTTTTTTTACACTTTCTTTAACAAGTTTATCGTCGTATACAATGTCGAAATTTTGTTGTGACTTATAATTGTAAACCATGTTTTGCACTTATAATATTTAAAGATTATACATTTAGTTTTTCTCACCCTCTTAACTTCCGATCAAGACAAAGACCATCATTCAATTCTCCACAAATTAGCAGTGCTTACAGTTTCTCTAATTCATTTTCAATTTTCCAAAAATAATTTTCTATGATAAATGTCACAACAAAAATGTCAACATTGCCCACGACTATAATAAACCATTGTAGATACTTCATTTCATTCATTTTCAACACAGAGTAATGTTAGGAGTGATTCAGGGAACCATTCTCAGGCAACAGAAACATGATTTGGAATAGGTATTTCTACTAAATATTGATTAGAAAATCAGGGGAAAAAGTGTTCGGTACATGAACATACATACCTGACATCCTTGTTGAATCCAAAAGACATGCTTTGCTTCCTACGAAAAACACAAAACAGTGGTCGTGCAAACACGTCAGAAGAAAATTCTTCAGCTTTATCTTCGTCGGAAAATGACTCACAATAGTTTGTTGTAGAGAAAATGAGAGACAGAGAAAGTGAGAGAGACCTTGTAGAGGAGTAAACTGCTAAAATCCCTAACTCTAAAATAGTAGAAAAAATTAGAGATTTGTATGAGAAACCATAAACCCTAACAATTTAGCATGAAAAGTCCGAATTGTCCCTCTTTGTTTTAATTTTTCTATTTAATAAAAACTTCAACTTTTCTCTTGCGAATTTTAATTTCCTAATGTAATTGAAAATGGATTTTTGGATAAAATAATATTTTAATGTTTACTAATATATTGTTAAATTAAATTTTAATTTTTCGCATAATTTTATTGAGCTAATAAATCCTATTATTTGAAGTGAATAAATTAGTTTTAAATTGACCACAAATATAAATTTTGTATCATAAAATAAGCTGATAATTAGGGTAGGTTTATCTTAACATAAATTGACACAAAATATATGTTATCAGACTATGTCAAGTAACGGACTCGGACTATTCTTTTAGTTGAACTCTCCACTTTACTTAAGTCCTAACAGAAAATTATTATATGTTTGATCACACGACAGGAACAAGTTTTCTCTTAAATTTTGTGTAGTCTTTTCATTTTTTTTAGAAAAACCACTTTTAATCTCTCAATAAATTTTTTACCAATTTAAGTCTCTCAGTAACTTTTTGATCATATTTAGTATTTCAATAATATTTTTTCTAAAAAAATATATAGTTTTTTAATTTAGGATCGATGGGACAAACCGTTTAACCCAACGGGCCTAGCTAGCCCATTTATTTTTTATTAAACATATAGTGAGGTTGTGAATGGTTCATTGGTGGAAAATTGGAAAGGGCTGTAAATTTTAAAGCAATTTATCTAAGAAATATGTATTACAGTAATTTTTTATTTATTTATAGAGGTGGATATTTCATTAATTTCTTTATATTAGTTTTCTAATTCGTATTGTTAGTCTTGTCTAAGGTTATTTAAGACTTAGTTTTAAACTAGCACGAGTTAGCAACCTCTAAAAATGAATGGTGAATCCAAAACCATATTTATAGTCCAGAGTTAATCTATTCTTTGCTTAATCTATTTTCTTCACTGTGTCCAATTAAACTATATTAGTTTATTTGCTTATTAAAAGTTTAATTACCTTTGTCCTTTTTAAGGGCTTAAATATTTTTTACCATGTTATAAAATATTTACGAATTTTATTGGTAATTAATTTTTATCAAATATAATTAATCTCGAAGGATCTCTATATCCAATTATGTTTTCTCCATTTACCACGAATTTGAAACTCTATTTAAAAAATTAAAATTCAATTTTACTCACCAATTTAATGTTAACAAACATTGTTTAAACATCGGGAATAACAATAATATGATTACTAAAATTTAGGAGTATATAAAAAATGTTGATTTGAGAATAACTAGTAATTAAATAAGTAAATATTT